>Ga0209992_10000504_pt1 | contig 52342 bp, 35 predicted proteins | sample 2SBtaG_2_FD_182564 | JGI IMG/M metagenome (GOLD analysis project Ga0209992, IMG submission 182564) | Deep subsurface microbial communities from Kolumbo volcano to uncover new lineages of life (NeLLi) - 2SBTROV12_ACTIVE470 metaG (SPAdes)... | ecosystem: Environmental > Aquatic > Marine >... | reverse complement strand
CGCGTGTCCCCCTGCGCCAACACCCGGGCCCAGTGTGACTCGGGGGACGCGCGCAACCACACCGTGCGGCAGGTGGAGCACAGCCGCTCGAAGCTCGCCTTGTCGTTCACGATGCCGCCCCCCGTGGCCAGGATGCCCGCGCCGGTCTGGCTCAACCAACGCTCCAGGCACTGCTCCTGCAGCTCACGGTAATGGGTGTCCCCGTGAATGGTGAAGAGCTGGGACAGGCTCATGTCCGCCGAGGCTTCGATGGCGTCATCGAGCTCGAAGAAGGGGATCTCGAGCAGCTGCGAGAGTCTGCGCCCCACCGTTGATTTGCCGCTGCCTCGCACGCCCAGCAGGGCCAGGCGTTGGCGGGGGACGTCGCTCAGTTCGAGATCGCACAGCTCGCCCATGGGTTGGCGCAGGGCCCGGGCCAGGGAGGCCAGCTTGAGCAGCGAGAGGTTCGCCTCTCCCGCCTCGGCCATGCGCAGATAGCGGGTGCTCACGTCGGCACGGGCCGCCACCTCGGTCATGGTCAGCCCCAAGGCGTGGCGGGCGTCGGCCAGTCGTCGACCGACCTCGGTGAGCAGGGCTTCCGGGCGCATGGCGGGGTTCTCGCGGGGTGAGTGAAATATATTTACCATTCTGGCGCTGTCAAGGAAATATGATGCTATGGTCCCTCGCTCATCACCGTCGGCTCCGTCGACCGTGCCTGGATTGAACGCCCCCTTTTGTCATCGCGCCCCGGCTCGCTGCCCGGGCCTTCGCTGGAGACCGAGTTGAGCGCCACCGAGACCCGCCAGACCATTGCGAGCGAGCCCGATCGCTTGGACTTTGACCTCCGTCCCGAGGACTTCATTCACTGGAAGCTCGAGGTGGACGGCGACATCGCCACCCTGCGCATGGACGTGCAAGAGGATCAGGGGCTCAAAGACCACTACGTGCTCAAGCTCAACAGCTACGACCTGAGCGTGGACATGGAGCTGGTGGCCGCGCTGCAGCACCTGCGCTTCGCCCACCCCGAGGTGCGCTGCCTGGTGCTCACCGGCAACCTCGACCGGGTCTTCTGCGCCGGCGCCAACATCATCATGCTGCGCACCTCGACCCACGCCTTCAAAGTGAACTTCTGCAAGTTCACCAACGAGACCCGGCTGTACCTCGAAGACGCCAGCGCGAACTCCGGTCTCAAGACCCTGGCGGCTCTGAACGGCACGGCGTCCGGCGGCGGCTACGAGCTGGCCTTGGCAGCTGATCGCATCCTTCTTGTGGACGACCGCAACTCTGCTGTGTCCCACCCCGAGGTGCCCCTGCTGGGCGTGCTGCCCGGCACAGGCGGCCTGACCCGCATGGTCGACAAGCGCAAGATCCGTCGTGACCTGGCTGACCTGTTCAACACCACCGCCGAGGGCGTGAAAGGCAAGCGCGCCGTGCAGTGGAACCTCGTGGACCAGGTGGCGCCCCTGTCGAAGTTCGACGAGGTGGTGGCCAGCAACTCGCGGGCGCTGGCTGACGCCTCTCCCGCGGTCGCTGCGGGTCAGGGTCTCGACCTCGAGCGCATGGCTCCCCAGTTCACTGACGAGGGCTTCCACTACCAATCCGTGGACGTGGCCATCGACGAGGCTGCCCGCAAGGCCGCCATCACCATCACGCTGCCCCAGGCGGCTGGCCCTGGTAGCGCCGACGAGGCCTTCGCTGCGGGCAACGACTGGTGGATCCTGCGGGCCTTCCGCGAGCTCGATGACGCTCTGCTGCACCTGCGCCTCGAATACCTCGAGATCGGCCTGCTGACCTTGCGCGTGGTGGGCGACCCCCAGGTCGTGCTCGATACCGACGCCGTGCTGGCGGGTGGCCGCGAGCACTGGTTCGTGCGCGAAGTGTCCCTGCTGATCAAGCGGGTGCTGAAGCGCCTCGACGTCACCTCCCGCTCCGTGTTCTCCATCGCCGATGAGGGCACCGCCTTCGCTGGCACCATGCTTGAGCTGGCTCTGGCGGGCGACCGCCTCTACCTGCTCAACGACCCTGACGTCCCCGTGACCCTGGGCGTGTCGGCCATGAACGGCGGCCCGTACCCCATGGGCAACGGGCTGACCCGGCTGCAGTCCCACTTCTACGGCACCCCCGATCAGGTCGATGTGGTGCTGGGCAAAGAAGGCCTGTTCGACGCCGAGACCGCCGACGAGCTGGGTCTGGCCACCGTGGCTCCTGACGACATCGACTGGGAGGACGATCTGCGCATCGCCCTCGAGGAGCGGGTGTCCTTCTCTCCCGACGGCCTCACCGGGCTCGAAGCCAACCTGCGCTTCTGCGGACCGGAGACCATGGAGACCAAGATCTTCGGCCGCCTCTCTGCCTGGCAGAACTGGATCTTCCAGCGGCCCAATCTTCCAGCGGCCCAACGCCGTGGGCGAGCGGGGCGCGCTCAAATGCTACGGCACCCCGAACCGCCCGGAGTTCGATCGCTCCCGCACCTGATCGGTGCGCCCCTGACCGCGACCTGACGACAGCTCAACGCATCTCACCCAACGAACCACTCAGACCGACCGAGAGACCTCATGGCATCCATCGACTACGAGAGCAAGATCCCCAACAACGTCGAGCTGCACACCGACAAGCGCCTGCAGCGTGCCCTCGAGCACTGGCAGCCCCGCTACATCGAGTGGTGGAATGAAATGGGGCCGGATCAGTTCAACGACAAGGAGATCTATCTGCGCACCGCCACCTCGGTGGACGCAGACGGCTGGGCCCAGTTCGGTCACGTGACCATGCCTGACTACCGCTGGGGCATCTTCCTCGCCGAGCCCGAGAAGGATCGCAAGGTCAACTTCGGCGACCACGAGGGCGATCCCGCTTGGCAGTCGGTGCCCGGCGAGTACCGCAACTGGCTGCGCCGCATTCTCGTGGCTCAAGCCGACACTGAGCCCGCATCGGTCGAGCAGCAGCGCATGCTGGCCCACAGCGCGCCCAGCCTCTACGACATGCGCAACCTGTTTCAGGTCAACGTCGAAGAGGGCCGGCACCTCTGGGCCATCGTCTATCTGCTGCACCGCTACTTCGGCAAGGACGGCCGGGACGAGGCGGACGAGCTGCTCGAGCGTCGCAGCGGCAACCCGGACCACCCGCGCATCCTGGGTACGTTCAACGAGCCCATCCGCACCTGGCTCGACTTCTTCTGTTTCACCATGTTCACCGACCGGGACGGCAAGTTTCAGTTGCTCAGCCTGGCCGAGTCGGGCTTCGATCCCCTCGCGCGCACCTGCCGCTTCATGCTCACCGAAGAGGCGCACCACATGTTCGTGGGCCAGACCGGCGTGGGGCGGGTGATCGAGCGCGCCTGCCAGGTCATGAAGGAGCACCCGGACAGCGATCCCCGCGAGCACGGCGTGATCGACCTGCCCACGATCCAGAGGTACATCAGCTTCTGGGCCAGCAGCAGCGTCGACCTCTACGGTTCAGAGGTCTCCAGCAACTCGGCCAACTTCTTCGGCAGCGGCCTCAAGGGCCGGGCCTGGGAGATGAAGAACTACACCGAGCACGGGGTCATGGAAGAGTTCAAGGACGTGATGACCTGGGACGGTGAGAAGCTGGTCACCGAAGAGGTGCCCATGCGCAACGCGCTCAACGAAGTGCTGCGCGAGGAGTTCCTGGCGGACAACCAGAAGGGCGTGAACTTCTGGAACAAGATCATCGGGAAGTACGGCATCGACTTCGAGATCAAGCTGCCGCACCGTCGCTTCAACCGCAAGATCGGCACCTTCGCTGGCTACCACTTCGACCTTGAGGGCAACCCGGTCAGCGCCGAGGTCTGGCGTGACAAGCTCGCCGAGTGGTTGCCCACGGACGCTGACCACGACTACCTGATGAGCGTCATGAATCAGGTCACCGAGCCTGGCAAGATCGCCAACTGGATCGCCGAGCCGCCCAAGGGCATCAACGGCAAGCCCTTCGACTACGAGTACGTGAAGCTCTGATCCAAGGTCGCCCATGCTCCCTCTATCCAAGGTCATGCAAGGGGGCATGGGCGCCGGCGTCTCCGGTTGGATGCTCGCCCGAACCGTGTGTCGGGCGGGTCGGCTCGGCGTGGTCGCTGGCACCGCGCTCGATGTGATTTCGGAGCCGAGTGCTCGGTAGAGACCGGTCTCGTTCATTCCTTCGATGACGTCTCTGCGGTCGGCCAAGAGAGCAACCCCCTTAAGACAACCAGGAGATGGAAATGGGCTTCAACAACAGTGGCTTCTTGCCGGGGGGCCTCGTGAGCCTGATGATGGTGCTCACGATCGTGGTGCACGTCTCTCTGGCTGTGGACGTCTACCGCGACTGCACGGCACGCCTGGGCCGCGGGCGAACGAGGGTCTTGGCGGGCCCGGGCATCTGGGCTGCGGCCACCCTGATCGGCGGTATCCTCACGGCCCTGGTGTACTGGCTCATGCACAACTCGATGCTGAACGCCGATGTGGCCAGAGGCAGCGGTGACTGACGCCGCATGGAGCTCGCACGACCGTGAACGACTCGCACTTCAGCCCGGCCACGATCTATCCGAGTCTGTCCTATGACGACGCGGCCGCGGCCATCGACTGGCTCTGCCACGCCTTCGGATTCGAGAAGCGTCTGGTTGTGCCCGGCCCCGACGGCGGTGTGTTGCACTCAGAGCTGAGCTTTGGTCCCGGGGTGATCATGATCAGCAGCGCTCGGCCCGAGCTCGGCAGGCTCAGCCCCCGTGGTCTGGCGGGCGTGAACCAGGCGCTCGCCCTGTATGTGGACGACCCCGATGCCCACTGCGCTCAGGCCGTGGCCGCCGGAGCCGAGGTCATGCAGCCTCTGCGCGACGAAGAGTACGGCGCCCGGGGCTACGGGGTGAAGGACATCGAAGGCCACAGCTGGTACTTCGGCGACTATCGCCCGGGTGCCTACTGGGATGGCGCTGGGGCAGCAGAGCCCGACGATTGAAACGGTTGCGTCGCCTGAGCCGATCAGGCGGCCCGGTTCTTGGTCGCTGACGGGACCCCCGGTGCCCCCGTATGCTGGGGACCCCTCAGCCCGCGAGTAGACCATGGACGACCAGGCGATCTCGATCGATCTCGATATCGATCGTCGTATCAACTACGCCATGCAGCAGAACGATGTTCCGGTGGTGGCATCCCTGCGCGTGACCAACGATGGCGAGACGTCGCTCGACGGCGCGAGTGTGGACATCACACTCGGATCTGATCTGGCCGAACCCTGGACAGGCAGCTTGCCCAACATCGCCCCAGGGGCGACGGTCACACTGGACACTGTGGACATCGTCCTGGATTCCGATCGCCTCGTCCGCCAGACAGAACGAGAAGCCACCACCCTCGAAGTGTCCGTGAGCGTTGGCGACACCGTGCTCGCGAAGCGCAGCGAGGCCGTGGAGGTCCTGGCCTACAACGAATGGGGCGGACTGGCTTCGTTGCCCGAGATCGCAGCGGCCTTCGTCTTGCCAAACCACCCGGGGGTCGACCTCGTGCTGGCTCGGGCTGGTGAGCTGTTGGCCGAGCGCACGGGCAACGGCGCGCTGTCAGGCTACGCCAGCAACGAACGGCACCGTGTGCGGGCCATGCTCGCCGCAGTGTGGACCGCGTTGGTCGAGCGCAACATCGAGTACGCCACGCCGCCCGCCAGCTACGAGTCCCAAGGGCAGAAGATTCGCTCGCCTGACCAGGTGTTGGGCAGTGGCCTGGGAACGTGCCTCGACCTGACCCTGCTGCTCGCAGCCTGTCTGGAGCAGGCTGGCTTGCACCCCTTGTTGGTCTTCTGCCGGAGCCATGCCCTGGTGGGTTGCTGGACCCTCGATCGCGGCTTCGGCGAGCCCAGCGTCGACGCGCCCCTGCGTCTGCGCAAGCGGGTCAAGCTCGGCGACATCGTGGCTTGCGAGACGACCTTGCTCACCGCCGAAGACCCGGTGGAGGTCGAGGCGGCCATCGCCCAGGCCGAAGTGCGGTTGCTGAAGAGCGACGACGTCCTCTGCACCATCGATGTGTGGGAGGCCAGGCGCCGGCGCATTCGCCCTCTGCCCCTGCGCATCGGCGCCGAAGCCTGGCGCTCGGCCCTCGGCGAAGAGGCACCCCTCGTCGCGGACGCTCCGGACGAGCTCACTGCCGCCCAAGTCGCGGCTCCAGACGAGGCGGTGGAGGCCGATGAGTCTGTGGCCGACGCTGACTCTCCCGAACGAGAGCGTGAGTCTGTGGCGGCAGTGCCCATGGGCGAGTCCGCGCTGGCCGATGAGCCCGCAGTGATCGTCCCTGCTGAGCCCGAGGATTCGGGGCCCGAACGCCTGCAGCGATGGAAGCGGCGCCTGCTCGATCTGTCCCTACGGAACCGGTTGCTCAACTACCGCGAGAGCAAGCGGACCATTCCGTTGCAATGCGAGGACCCGGCAGCGGTCGAGGATGCCCTCGCTGGCGGCGCGGCCTTTCGCATCCTGCCCCGGCACGAGTTCATGCAGGGCGCCGACCCGCGCAGCCCGGCGATCCATGAGGAGCGCACAGGCGACGACCCGGTGGCAGGCTTCCTGCTCGACGAGATCGGAGCGCTCAGGCTGCACGCCGACCTGCCCCCGGGTGAGCTGGACAAGCGCCTTCTGGAGGTCTATCGGGCGGCCCGCCTGTCCCTCGAAGAGACCGGCGCCAACGTGCTCTACCTCGCCGTGGGCTTTCTCACCTGGTACGAGAGCGACGAGGAGCAGACCCTCCGCCGGGCGCCCATCCTGCTGCTGCCGTTGCAGCTGAAACGGGGCTCGGTCCGTGAGGGTTTTCGGGTCGAGCTGGCCGACGACGACGCCCGCATCAACGTCACCTTGCTGGAGAAGCTGCGCAGCGAGTTCGGGCTGGACACCACAGGCCTCGATGCGCTGACCGAGGACGAAGCGGGCTACGACGTGGAGGCCATCCTCTCGGCCTTCCGTCGTGCTGTCGCAGACTTCGACCGCTGGGACGTGGAGGACTCGGCCACCATCGGCCTGTTCTCCTTCGCCAAGTTCTTGATGTGGCGTGATCTCGAAGAGAGCGCCGACGTGCTGCTGCGTAATGACATGGCGCGCCACCTGATCGAGCGACCGGGCGAGGCCTTCCCTGGGGGCGACGACTTCGCCGCGGCGACGAGCCTCGACCAGGACTACGGGCCTCACCAGGTGCTCTGCCCGCTCGACGCCGACTCGTCCCAACTGAGGGCCGTGCTTGCTGCTGTCGATGGACGGAGCTTTCGCCTGGAGGGGCCGCCGGGCACAGGCAAGTCCCAGACCATTGCCAACATGGTCGCCCAGGCACTGGGCAGCGGTCAGCGAGTGCTCTTCGTCGCCGAGAAGCAGGCCGCCCTTGAGGTGGTGCAGCGGCGCATCGCCGCGGTGGGGCTTGCGCCTTTCTGCCTGGCTGTGCATTCGGCCAAGGCGACGAAGCGTGATGTCCTGGAGCAGCTGGGCGACGCCCTTGATGTGCTGCGCTCTGACGAGCCAGAAGCCTGGCGTGGAGAGGCCGATCGCCTGGCCTTGTTGCGTGACGAGCTGAACGAGCACGTGCTCGCGCTGCACGCTCCGGGCCATCTGGGGCGCAGCGTCTACGAGGTGGTGTCGCGCCTGATCGCCCTGAGCGACGTGCCCGATCTCGAGCTCCCTCTGACCGATGCCCTGAGCCTGTCCGAGTCGATCTTCCCCGCGGTGGCAGAGCTGTGTGACCGGGCCGATGCGGCGCTCGATGGCCTGGAGCGCCCGGCCGATCACGCCCTGTTCCCCGTGCGCCTCAGCGAATGGACTCCCGCACTGGCGGGGGAGGCCGGCGCGGCTTGTGTGGCGCTCAGCGAGGCGCTCGATCGGCTGCGCCCCCTGGCCACCGAGACGGCCACGGCGCTTGGGTGGGGTGCCGGCGATTCTGCGCAACATGTCGCTGCGACCGTCACCTTGGCGCCCAAGACGACCGGCGACGCAGCCGATGTCGTAGCGCCCGAGACGACCGGCGACGGTGGCGCAGAGGTCGCCGACAGCCTCAGCGCCCGGGACCTCGCTGGCCTGGCCGAACTGGTCACCTTGGCTCTCGACTGTCCAGGGACCAACGAGCCCTTGCTCACGTCCCCGGACTGGGGCTCGTTGCGCGTCCGCCTCGAGGTGCAGATCGAAAAGGCCGCGGCCACCCAACAACGAAAGGCCGACCTGGGCGAGCGCTGGACAGAGCAGCTCTTCTCCGCGGACGTGCCGACTCTGGTGGGCCGCCTGCGTCAGGCCAAGGCGAGCTTCGTGCTCGTGGGTTTCTTCACTCGCCGTGGAGTGCGCGGCGAGCTGGCGGCTCTTTGTCGGGGAGAGCTGCCCCACGACGAGGCCGTGCTGCGCGACCTGGATACGGCCGTCGAGATCAGGGCGACCGAAGCGGAGCTGGCCGCCACCGAGATTGAAGCAGCCGTCCTCCTGGGCAGCCGCTGGGCAGCGGGCCGGGGTGATGCCACGGCGTTGCGGGCCATGGTGGAGTGGGCAGGCCGTGTGCGCGGCTTGCTGGCCGGGCTCGCGGGCAGGGACATCGCCCGGCTGCAGAGCTTGGCGGTCGCCATGGTGCGCCAGGTCACCGACGGCGCAGATCAGATCGCGGCGGGGACGCCCAAGGCCACCCGCTGGAACGGTCTGGCAGGGGCGGTCGAGACCGTGGCCCGTTGTGGTGATCACCTGGCTGATCTGTTGCAGCTCGACACATCCTGCGCCTGGGGAGACGCGGCTGACGGTGGCTACATCCCTCGGCTTTCACGACAGGCCGCCAACCTCCGCGGCGCTGTGGGCGAACTGCGGCCTTGGTGTCACTGGCAAGGCGTGCGGGCCGAGCTCTCCCGGGCAGAGTTGCGGCCGCTCATCGCCGGGCTGGAGAGCGGCGAGTTGAGCGCGGCACAGGCTCCCCTGGCTCACGAACGGGCCGTGCTCGAGGCCTGGCTCACCGCTCGGCTGACGACTGACGATCGCCTGCGGGGGTTTCATGGCGGCGAACACACACGCAAGATCGAGCGGTTCGCCGAGCTCGATGGTTCGCTCCTGCAGCTGAACCAACAGGTGGTCGCTGCTCGGTTGGCGGCGGGCCTGCCATCGACCGCAGGAGAGGCCAACGACCACTCAGAGCTGGGCATCCTGCAGCGGGAGCTGCGCAAGAAGCGGCGCCACCTGCCCTTGCGCAAGCTCTTCGCCACCCTGCCGCATCTGCTGCCGCGGCTGAAGCCCTGCTTGCTCATGAGTCCCTTGGCTGTGGCTCAACATCTGGCCGCAGACATCGCTCCATTCGATCTCGTGATCTTCGACGAAGCCTCGCAGATTCCGGTGTGGGACGCGGTGGGGGCCATCGCTCGCGGTCGTCACGTGGTGGTGGTGGGCGACTCCCGTCAGCTCCCGCCGACCACGTTCTTCATGAAGAGCACGGACGATGCCGACGAGTACGACGACGAAGCTGTGGAAGAACTGGAGAGCCTGCTCGACGAATGCGCCGCCGCTCGCCTGCCCGGGCTCGACTTGCTCTGGCACTATCGCAGCAGGGACGAGGCGCTCATCGCCTTCAGCAACGCCCATTACTACAAGGGCCGCCTGAACACCTTCCCTGCGGCTGCGTCCGCTGCCCCCGACCGTGGCGTGAGCCTCGTGCACTTGCCCGACGGTGTCTACGACCGCTCGCAGACGCGCACCAACCGGGTCGAAGCTGAAGCGGTGGTGGCCGAGGTGTGCCGGCGCATGAAGGCTGGGGACACGCCGCCGTCTCTTGGGGTCGTGTCTGCCTCCATGCCGCAGCAGCAGCTCATTGAAGAACTCATCGAAGCGGCTCGCCGGGGGGACGCCGCCCTCGATGCCCGCTTGTCCCAGGAGAACCTGGAGCCACTGTTCGTCAAGAACCTTGAGAACGTGCAGGGCGACGAGCGGGATGTGATCCTGTTCACCGTGGGCTACGGGCCGGATGTGGATGGCAAGGTCTCGATGAACTTCGGCCCGCTCAACAGAGAAGGGGGCGAGCGGCGCCTGAACGTGGCCATCACCCGTTCTCGTTGCGAGATGGTCGTCTTCACGTCTCTGCGTCCGGAGCAGATCGACCTGTCCCGCACTCGCGCGGTGGGTGTGGCTCAGCTCAAGAGCTATATCGACTACGCGGCCCGCGGGCCTGCGGTGCTGGCCGGCCGCTTGGGTGCGCTCCCCGCAGACAGGGTCGACACGGCGGCCCAGGCAGACGAGGCGCACACGTCGAAGCAGCCCACCATGGTGGGTCGGGGCGCTCTCGGCGCCCTCGAAGAGGACGTGGCCGCGCGGCTGGTGGAGCGAGGGTGGCGCATCGAGCGGCGAGTGGGTTGTTCGGAGTACCGAGTCGACCTGGCGGTGCGGGACGACGAGGACCCCGAGCGCTTCCTGCTGGGCGTCGAGTGTGATGGCCCGACCTATTCACGGGCGAGCACCGCTCGTGATCGGGATCGCCTGAGAGGGTCGGTCTTGGCTGGCCTGGGTTGGCGCCTGCACCGGGTCTGGTCCACCGAGTGGTGGCTCGATCGTGATCGGGAGTTGGCCAGGTTGGATGCAGCGTTGACCGCCGCGGCCGCCGAACGCAAAGCCGAGCGAAGTGCCGCGGCGTTGCTGGCAGAGTCGCAGGCACCGGCCTCAGCTCCACCGGCCGAGGCTTCCCCCAGCGACGACGAGAGCTCTGAGCTCTTCGCTGGCCAGGTGACGCTCGAGGCTGAGCCCGCCGAGGCGACACCCGAGGCGACACCCGAGGCGACACCCGAGGCGACACCCGAGGCGACACCCGAGGCGACGACCGAGGCGACGACCGAGGCGACGACCGAGGCGACGACCGAGGCGACGACCGAGGCGAGTGCGTCGAGTGGCCGGAGCGGCCTCGACGTCTACCTGCCCTGTGACCTGGGCCCAGCGCACGGCGACGGTGAGCAGTTCTACGATAGCCGCTACGTCCACAAGGTCGCTGCCGCCTTGGAGCAGGTCGTGCGAGCCGAAGGGCCGGTGCAGGTCGAGCTGGCCCTCCGCCGTGTGGCGGCAGCCTGGGGCATCGACCGGCTCACCGCCAAGGTGCGGGAGCGCCTCGACGTCGTGTTGGCGACCCTGCCCGATGTCCTGCGACGCCGAGACTTTCTCTGGCTGGCGGACGTGGAGCCGAGCGCATGGCGACGGTTCAGGGTGCCCGCAGACGAAGCCTCCGAGCGACGCCCGGAGGAGTTGCCGAGCGAAGAGCTGGCCGCCGCCGCTGCCCACGTCCTGGCCATCAACATCAGCTTGCCTCGGGCCGACCTCGAGCGGGAGATGGCTCGGCTGTTCGGCTATCAGCGCAGCGGGCGCAAGATCTTGGAGGCCACCGCTCGTGGTCTCGACCTGCTTGCGGAGTCTGGCGGCTGCGTGATCCGCGACGAGACCGTGGGCCTGGCCTGACGACAAAATGAGGCGGCGCGCCGTCGCTGTGGCGCACCGCCTCGTCACGATTTGTGGTCCGTTGGGTGGCTGAAGCTCAGAGCGACTGGACCACGGCCCTCAAGCCGTTGGATCCGGTGGCGGGACCGGCCTGCAAACCTGACACGTCAAACCAGGCCTGCAGATAAACGCTCGTTCCGGGAGGGAGACCGATGGGCCAGCGGAAGTTCAAGGACACACCTGCCAGTACGGGCAGGACGCCCAAGGGCTGAGGCACCAGGACGCCGCCCTTGTAGGGCAGATCGGCGCGCTCCAGACCCACCACGAGCCAGCCGAGGCGGAAGCCAAGGGGCAGGCCGTCGATCAGTAACGAGACAGGGAGATTGGCGGCGGGGATTCCGGTGGCCACGAGGCTGGCGCTACCTGCGGCGCCAGCCACAGAGCCACCCAGGTCGATCCACGGGCCGCTCAGGTTGGTGAAGACCGAGACCGAGGCCGAGAACGAGTTGGCCACGGCCAGGTCGGCGATGAAGTCCCCGTTCACGTCGGCGATGTCCACTGCTGCGGGGAACAACCCGGCCTGCAGGGGCTGGGGTTGGGAGAGGCTGCCGTCCCCCGCGCCGAAGAGCAGCGAGAGGTCATTGGTGCCGAAGTTCGTGGCCACCACGTCGGCGCGCTCGTCACCGTCCAGATCGCCGCTGCGCAATGACGTGGGGTTGAGACCGGTGGGATGGGCGACCGCGGGCGAGAACGCCAATCCAGGGTCGCCAAGCAGCACGGACAAGCTCGACTCGCCTGAGTTGGCCACGATCATGTCGAGCTGGTTGTCACCGTCGATGTCGGCGAGCACCACGGCGCCGGGGTCGATGCCCACGTCGTGTTCTTGGGCCGGGCCGAAGCTGCCGTCACCCAGGCCAGGGAACACCCGGGCCACGTCGTCGCTAGAGCAGGCCACGGCCATGTCGAGCTGGTTGTCATTGTCGAGATCGGCCAGGGCCACGGCATCGGCGCAATACCCTGGGGGCAGGAGGGATGGCGCGCCGAACTGTCCCGCACCTGCGCCGAGGAGTACGGCCAGGGGCTGGCTGGAGCTGGTGCTGGCCACCACCATGTCGAGTTGCCCGTCTCCGTCCAGGTCGCCCAGTGCAACGTCATTGGGGAACACCAGCGCCGGGTAGGAGACCGAGGGGGAGAAGCTGCCGTCACCCACACCCAGCAACACCGAGACATCCCCGGAGCCACTGTTGGCGGTGACCAGGTCCAGGCCGTTCTGGCCATCGACATCGCCGGCGGTCAGCGCCATGGGCTGGGAGCCCACCGGGTAGGACACTCCCGCGTCGAAGCTGCCATCACCCCGGCCCATCCAGACCCAGACGTCTGCCGAGAACTGGTGGGCTGCGGCGATGTCAATCAGCCCGTCGCCGTCGAGATCGGACATGACCACGGCCTGGGGTACCGATCCCGCAGGCAGCTGAGCCTCCGTGAAGAGCTGATCCGCTCCTGCCAGAGCTGCCGAAGAAAAGAGGGCGAGCGCCGCGGCGCTGGCCCTCAGAGGGATCACTCCTGATCTTGGTCGTTTGCGCATGACCGTTGGCTCGCTGAGATGGTGTGGCTCCTTGACGATCTCCTGTGGCTCTGTTTTCGGGTTCGGCAGGGGGTGACTTGATCGAAGGGGCCTCAAGCCAGAAGCCAGGTCCTGCCGAAAGGGGGAGGACGTCAGGTCCCCACGGCGCGAGAGCGTTGCAGTGCTGAGGGGCTCGGGCTCTAGCAGGCTGCACGATCGATTCGCGTGGGGCTGTCTGTCACCGAAGGGTGAAGTGGGGGGGGGCGGGCGGTTCTACGCGGTCGTTTGCGCTGCAGATCGCCTGCGCTGGGGTTTTCCGGGCTGCCCTGTTTTTGACCAGGGGGGGCCGTGGCGCTCAGACAACTCGGCTTGGCCTCGTGAACTCGCTCCAGACCCCCCCTGGTCAAAATCAGGGCAGCCCTCGCACGTGGAAGCGCAGGAGATCGTGCGCTTGGTGGTGTTAGTTTCTTGCACGGCCGAGGCTCTTTGCCCTGGCCTGCGATGAAGGTCTAGGCGGAGCACTGTGAGTTGAGGACCTGTGGTACAGACGCCTGGCCTGCGGGCGGTCAGCGCTTGGGGATGGCGTTGAAGCCTTGTCCTGGTTTGCCTAGCCACATCTCCCACAGGGGGACGGCGCAGAGGGCTACGAAGGTGACCAGCATGAGCGCGCTGCTGATGTAGAGCAGGGGCGCGAGTGTGGAGTCTTCGATGATCAGGAAGGGCAGCAGGAACGTCGCGCCGAATGAGCCGAACGCACCCACGTTGATGGTCAGCTTGAGCCAGTCCGGCAGGCGGGTCAGGTGCAGCAGATGTCCCAGGAGGAACAGCACCATGGGCACGGTGAACAGGTGCGGGTGCACGATGTCCACCAGCTCACGGCGACTCATGCCCGCAGAGTAGTCGTCCATGTCGGCGAAGGGGTCGCCCAGCAGTTCATCCTCGGAGACCTCGCCGCTGCCAGCGACCCAGGTCTCCATGCCCTCGGCGGTGTACTCGGCCCGGTCGGTGTACTTGAGCGAGGCCACGTACACGCCTGCACCCACGCTCAGGATGTAGAGCGTCATCAAGATCTTCATCAACGGATGAAAGAGCGAGAGGTGCAGTCGCTGGCGAGTCAGGTAGTGCATGAAAAGACTGTGAGGGGTGAGGGCAGGTGTTGTCCCGAGAGCGGGGTGGGCCCAGCACTATGCAGCATGGGCTTCGGTCGCTGCTACGGCCAGACGTCGCAGAGGGCGCCGGCCTGGGGAAGAAAGCCGCCACTGGCGCCGGCGGGGGCCTTGAGGTGGGGGCCGTCCACCAGCAAGGCCGTGGCCAGGGCGTCGCTGCCCGAGGCCGTGTCGTAGCGCACCCAGGCCAGGCGCTCGGCAGGCACAGGGACTCCGGTGCGTGGGTCGATGACGTGGCCGCGTGAGACGCCGTTGTCGTCAAACGCGCGCATGGATCCGCCGCTCACGGAGAGGGCTCCCCGGTGCAGCTCGACCCTCGCGACCTCCTCGCCGGGCCCGTCGTGCACGATGGGGATGGACCAGCTGCTCGCCCCGGGAGGAGGGCCCAAGGCGAGCATGGTGGAGCGAAACGAGATCAGGGCGTGCCGAATACCGTGGTCCGCGAGGATGAGAGCGGCGCGGTCGAGGGCGTAGCCCTTGCCAGAGGCTCCTGGGTCGAGCAACACGTCTGCGTGTCGCCGCTGAGCCTGCCCGTCGTGGGTTTCGATGAGGGCCAGGCCGCTGGCTGAACGGGCGGCCGCGAGGCTCGCGGCGTTCGGCCGGTTGGGTGTGCCGGTGCGCAGCTTCCAGGCCGCCACGAGAGCGCCTACCGCCGGGTCGAAGGCGCCGTCCGTGGCCCGGCTCCAGTGCCGGGCGTCGGCGAGCCACCCGTCGAAGTCAGCGCCTAGCGGGACAGCCTCGCTCGTGGGAGAGTGGTTGAAGCGCGAGAGGTCTGTGTCCTCCCGCCAGTCGGAGAGCACGCCGTCGATGCGCTCGATCTCGTCGAGGGCTGAGACGACCGCGCCGTGCAGCCCCCCGGCGTCGAGTCCGCTGCCGTCTGCGTAGGCCTGCACCGTGCAGAGCGTGCCCATGACCCGCCGCTCGACGCGCACGGACCCGTCGATCTCCACATCGAGCGCGCTGCTTGCTGGGTTGACCGCAGCCACGGCAGAGCGGGCGGTCGCAGGGGACAACGCCTCGCCGGCCGACAGAGGCATGTCCCGTTGCTGGGCCAACACGTCGGGTGTCACGTCAGTGGCCGCGGCCAGGCGCTCTGCGAGAGTGTCTGGATCTGCGTCGGTGAACAGCACATGCGTCACCCCGAGCGCCTTGCGCACACCGCGACAGATGGCGTTGCCCGAGAGCGTGGCTCCGGCGACGTTGATGATGTCCCGGCCGATGCGAATGGGATCACCCAGGCCCTTGCCACGGTACTGATCCATGAAGCGCTCGTTGGCGATCTCGTGCCCGTGGCTCTCGCGGTAGATCATCACTGCCACCGTGCCCACCTCGCCTGCGGGGGTCACCCCCACCATGTGCGTGATGGGACGGACCTTGCCGATCTGGCTGACCACCACGGCGTGACCGACCAGGGTCTCACCGCGAGTGGCGCGATAGAGATAGAAGCCCCCTTCGTCCAGGTCGTGGCGAATGACCTTCTCGATGCTCGCCGTCTCGGCCGAGGTCAGGATGTGTCGCAGCTCAAGCACCCGGTCGGCGGTGGGGAAGACCGCGGCCAGGGCCTCGCCCTTGGTGAGCATGACCGTCACGTCGCCCCCGGCCAGGGTGGCGGGGCACAGGCTCAGCAGCGCGCCGAGCAGCAGGGCTGTCTGCATCTTCAGAGGGGTCATCACACGGCTCTCCCGATCAGAAGTACGTGGCGAAGGAGAACAGCAGCAGGTCGTCGTTGTTGCTGCCCTTGTTGGCCCCTGCGTCGTCGTTGAGCTGGAGGTCGAGCTTGAACACGCTGTGGCTCTCGTTGGGCCTGAAGTTCAGGCCCAAGGTCGTGCGACGCATGATGTAGTCGTCCAGGTCGACCTTGCCGTAGCGACTGACGAAGGTGAAGTGCGCGCCGTCGTCGACGAAGCCCTCATCGATCCAGCCGTCGAGAAAGCTCGGCGTGAAGTGCACGTTTGACTGCACGTAGTGGCCGGTCATGTCGCCGGCGGTGCCGCTCAACTTGGCGAAGGCGTCCCGCTCGACGTTCGCGGACGCGGACTCGAAGAGGATGTCCACGTTGTCCGGCATGAAGGGCACGGCAGCGCCGCTGACGGTGGCGTCGAGGGCCCAGATCTCCAGCTTGTTGTCAGCCGCTTCGTCGTAGTAGTCGAGGTGTCCGGAGGCTCCGATCTCGACCCCGAGCGTGGGGGTGTAGGCCACGCGGCTGGTGTAGGCGAGGCGGTCGTTGTTGTTGTCGAAGGGCGAGCCGATCTTGTCCTTGTGGGGCGCCGCGTTGCGCAGACCCGACTTGTTGTCGATGGTGGCCTTGCCCGTGGCGTCCAGCCCCCTGAAGCCATTGGACACGGTGAAGTTGTAGGAGAGCTCTTCGCTGATGTTGCCCCACACGCCCAGTCCCGCGTCACGCAAGGTGGTGGGGATGATGTACTTGTTCAGCAACGGGCGATCGGTGAGATCTTGAATGGGTGAGTCGTGCACCACGTTGAGCTTGCCCAGGGGCAGCAACTGGATACCGGCCCGGACGTTGACCCCTTCGCTGACGAGGAAGTCCATCTGGGCGAACTCGACCTCGACCTCGTGGCCATGCTCCAGCTCGACCTCGGCCGCGACCTTGACCTTGTCGGAGACGTCCGAGTACAGAAAGGGCACGAGCCGGTGCTGGTCGAACTCGGTGGTCTTGCTACCGCGAGAGTCGCGGTACTCCAGGTCGATGTAGCCGCCGATGTAGGTCTTCTTGCCCAGGTCCGTGAGGTACGGCTTGGTGTAGATGTTGCCCATGTTGGCGGCTAGCCCCGAGGCATCGAACTGGGCGGCCTTGCGGGGGATGAAGAACTCGTCCGTCGCGTTCGACATGTCGCCCCCCGTGGCCGCTTTCAGCTGGGACTCGAGGTCGAGGGTGATGCCCAGGAGCCGCTCGTAGGCCGAGCTCAACGACTCGAGTCGTTGCTCAAGCTCGGCCAGGCGCTCGTCATCGGAGCGGGGCACCGGCTGGTCAGCCCCCTCGCTCTGGGCAGGCGTGAACGGGCTGACAAGGATGAGCGAGAGGGCGACGAGACACGGTAGCGAGCGAGCCTTCATGGCGGGGTGAACCCTGGTCTTATTGAGAGTGATTCGCAGTTTATGCTGACGTTGTACTGAGAATCAGTATCAAGTGCAAGGGTCTAAAGACTCAATCCTCACCTGATAGGGCCGGGTTGGAGAAATTTCGAGAAATCAGGCTCTGAAGGCCAGTTTCAGACCCGTTCTTTCAGCAGCTTCTCGTAGAGAGCTTCCTGCCGAGCGATCATCTCGTCCTGGCCAAAGGGCACAGAGCCGGCCCGCCCTTCCCGCCCGAACTGCTCACGCAGGTGCACATCTCGCAGCAGGCAGATCACCCGCTCGGCGGCTGCTGCCATGTCCCCGGGCTCGACCAGAAAACCGCTCTGGCCGTGAACGATGGCCTCGGGGGTGCCGTCCACGGCGGTGGCCACCATGGGCCGCCCGGCGGCCATGGCCTGGGGACAGACCCGGGGCAACCCCTCCCAACGAGAAGTCAGCACGGCCACGTCGAGGGCCCCGAGCAGGGCGGCCACGTCTCGGCGCCAGCCCAGGAGCTGCACCTTGTCCCCCAGCCCGTGGGCGGCGAGCCCTGCTTCGACCTGACCCCGCAGCTCGCCGTCACCGGCCACGAAGAAGCGGGCCTCGGGCACCTGCTCGCACACCAGCCGAGCCAGCTCCACGAAGTCGAGGGGCGCCTTCTGGGGCTTGAGGCAGGCGACCATGCCCACCACGGGGACGTCGTCGTCGTATCCAAGAGAGGCGCGGGCCTGGGCACGGAGCCCGTCAGCCCGGGCGAAGTCCTCCAGGTCGATGCCGCTGCGGATGATCTCGCAAGGCCGCCCGCCCAGGAGCCTTAGCGCTTCGCCCTCACGGCGGTTGCACTCGGAGACGGCGATGAAGGCGTCGGTGCAGCCAGCCATGAGCCGCTCGGTGGAGAGGGTCAGGCGGCGCAACAACGGGTTGGCGATGGCCCCATGTCCGAAACCATGAATCGAGTGGACCACCGGGCCTGCCCCCGCGAGCCGCGCCGCCGCCCGGCCCACGATGCCGGCCTTGCTCGAATGGGTGTGCACGATCACGGGCCCCTGGGCAGCCAACGGCCGCAGCAGCGCTGCCAGTCGGCGCACCGCAGAGAGGTCCTTCAGCGGCTGGATTGGCCGCACCAGCTGGGGCAGAAAGGTCAGCTCGACGTCGGCGAGAGCCCGGGCTTCGTCATCGAGCATGCCCCCCACCCCGCAGACAAGGTGTGGTGCGAACCGAGCCCGGTCGAGGCTGGCCACGGTGTGCAGGGTGTTCTGCTGGGCGCCGCCCAGCTCGAGCTTGGTGATGACGTGGACGACGGGTGTGGGTCGCTCGCCCGTCACGCCCGGCTGCCCATCAGGAGCGCTCGGCGATCCAGGCTGCCACCTGGCGACCGTGCACCAGGCTGTCTTCCATGGCCAGGTAGTCCCAGGTGCCGTAGCGGCCCATGGTCACCACGCCCCGGTCGAGGTACCAGCGGTAGAGGTCTGGCAGCACCTCCCGCCGAGCCCTGTCGAAGACCACGTAGGCCTCGGGGATGTCGACCACGAAGCTGTCCACGATCTGGCTCGGGTCGCCCAGGAACCCCGTGGCCAGCAGGCCGTCGACGGTCTGCTCCAGGCTCAGGTCCTGCCCCGGGTCGTCTTCGGGACGGTACGCGATCTCGGCCACGATCGAGTGGTGGCCGGCGGGGGCCATGGCCGGCGTCAACGCGCAGGGCAGCCCGATGCGATGAAAGGCCAGTGACGGATCGGGGCAGTACACCCACTGGGCGTCCGGGTGCGGGGCCTCGCCGCTGACCCCCAGGTTGACCGCCCGAATGGACACGTGGCTGAGGCTCTTCGCCGCCGCGGCCAGATCATCGGGGAGATCGCTGGTCATGGCCGCCAGCTGTGGCAAGGGCAGGCTGCTGAGCACCAGCTCGCTCCGGGTGGTCTCGCCGTTCGACAGGCGCACCAGGCCCTTCTCGGCGTGCAGCTCCTCGACGGCACAGTCCAGCTGCAAGGTGCCGGGCTTGAGCTTCTCTGCCAGCGAACGGGGCAGATGGTCGATGCCCCCTGCGGTGGGGTAGAGGAAGTCCGGGTTGTAGCCGAAGGTCTTGCCGCTGTCCGTGAGCGCGCCCCGCAGCACGTCTGCCAGCTCGGGCCGGGGGATCGACCAGCTGACCCAATCGCCGGTGACCTCGGCCAGATCGCGCCGCCACATCTTGCGGTTGTAGGGCACGAAGAAGTGCTTCGCGAAACCGGCGCCGAACGTCCCCTCGATCCAGTCGAGAAAGGTGGGCTCGTTGGCGCTGGCTGGAGGACAGGCGGCGAGAAACGGCAACCCTGGGTCGATGGCCACGGCCGGGGGCACGGGCAGCTCTTGGGGATGTCCCGCGGCCATGGCCTCGACGAAACCCAGCAGGCATTCGAGGCGCACTTCGATGGGCAGCCCCGCCGTGTTGGCCTGGAACGGGTAGGGGGTCAGGGCGCCGTAGGAGTGGATCCACGCGCTGCGGTGCAGGTCGGTGTAGCCCTGGGGCAGCAGCTCTTTGACCAGGCTGCGAATCGACTCGTCGCGCAGGTGCAGCAGATGCCCTGTGTAATCGAAGGTGAAGCCGTCGCGGCGCATGCTGCGGCACAGTCCCCCCGGTTCGGAGGCGCGCTCAACGAGCAGGACGTCTCGTTCACCGAGATGATAGGCGGCGGAGAGGCCAGCGAGGCCCGCTCCCAGAATGACGACCATGGCAGGAAACCGGCGGGCGGGTGAGGGGGCGCAGGCTACCGCAGGAAGACGGCGGGGTCGACCGCGAGGGCCTCCGCGATGCGCCAGACCTGCTGTCGCGGATAGGCCTCGGCGGGGAAGTAGTTGGCCAGCTTGCCGAACTGTCGCCCGGCCTGCATGGCCAGACCCCCGTTGAGGAAGTGATGCCCGCGCAAGAAGTTCTGTGCCTTCAGCGGCACCTGGCGGGTCAGGAAGGTCCAGTTGCGATCGCGCACGCCGTTGGCGACGTCTTGCCCCGCCAGATCAAAAGCGGCCTTGGTGGGCTCGCCGTCGTCCACCAACCAGACGTAGCGCCCCGGCTTGAGCGACGGCCAGTCCTTGGGGTAGGGGACGGTGACGTAGTCTCCCTCCTGGTCGCGACTGTCGGGCAGCACCCAGCGCAAATTCGGCAGGGGCTCGTCGTCGTGGGGCAGGATGGCCACGGGCTCCAGCACGATCTCGGCCGGGGGGCCGGCGCGCACCGTGAGCTCGGGCCGGGAGTTGATGATCAGGCCCCGGGGCAGCACCGCCCGGCTGTCCATGGCGTGGTCCACGTCATCAGCGATGGGCTTGTGCGTGGGGGCGAAGGCCCCGAAGAGCGCGTTGTTGTCCGGGTCCGAAAGCATGCTGAAAGCCTCTTCGAACTCGCCCTCGGCCAGCAGGCTGACCACGATCCATTTGGTGGCCTCGGGCGTGCCCTCTTTCTTGAACTCGGACCGAGCCTCGGTGAAGTGGCCCGTGCGCATGAGCGAGTGGCCACGCATCATCACGTTGATGTCGCGGATCACGCCGTAGCCCAAGAAGGCCAGGCTGCCCAGGCCGATCAAGAAGGCCAGCCCGATGCCCAGCCCAGGCGCCCTCTTCTTGGTCTGGGCAGGCTCATTGATGGTGGCGGCGAGGCGCTGCTGCACCTCTGGGTCGAACAGGGTCACCAGGTCGTTGGCTCGCCAGCTCACGCAGTCGTTCGGGGGCGGCGGGGCGTCGCCGCCCTGGCCCCGCAGAAGATCGCGAAGGGCCCGCTCGAGACTGGCCGGGCTGCGCTTGTCGTTCCGCTCCTCGTTGAAGCGGATGAACACGTCGTTGAGCCGCCAGATGACCACCGCCGGGTCGAGACCCATGGCCCGCGAGATCGCGCCCACGCGCATGCCCAGGCCGTAGGTGAGGACCACCAGGGTGAAGTCTCTCTGGTCGAGCCGCTCGAGCAGCACGGCGACCGTGGCCGCCGATTCGCCCTCGTCGTGAGGACCATGAAAGAGCCACACAGGCTCTTCGAGGGGAAGGTCAACGGCTGTCATGGTGCTGGACATGGTAGCTGCCGCAGACTCAGATCGATGCTTCAGGTCTGGGGGTGTCGCCTTGAGCCTTGGTGGCCGGTCCCGGGGGCTGCAGCCGGGACAGGACCACGAAGGCCACGAGCCAGCCCAACCCGGCGAGCCCGAGCACCCCAGGCACCCAGGACGGCGGGCCAAAAACCACCACCAGGGTCAGGCCACCGAGCGCTGTGGCGACCCCATATGTGGTCAGCACGATGCGCCGCACAGACCAGCCGTGGTGGCGCAGGCGCAGGGCGAAGTGGTCGGGCGATCCCCTGAAGAACGGGATGCCCTTTCGTGCCCGATGCCAGGCCACGAAGACCGTGTCGAAGAGGGGGACGCTGAGCAGGACCACCGGCGCAGCGATGGCCAAGGGGCTCTCCTGGCTGTACGAGACCACCATGGAGAGGGAGCCGAGAAGGAAGCCCACGAAGAGGCTGCCCGTGTCGCCCATGAAGATCTTGGCCGGCTCGAAGTTGAAGCGCAGGTAGCCCACCAGCGCGCCCGCCAGGGCGATGGCCATGAACGGCACCACCTGGCTGCCACCGCTGGCCAGGGAGATGGCGAACAAGAAGGCGGTGGCGATGAGCGCGGTGCCCGCCGCCAGGCCATCCATGATGTCGATGATGTTGATGGCGTTGGCCACGCCGGTGACCCAGAGCAGGGTCAGGGCCAGATTGGCCCAGTCGGGCAGGCTGGCAATGTCGACCCGCACCCCACCCTTGTAGATGACCACGGCGGCCAACAGCTGCCCGAGGAACTTCACCGAGGGGGACAGGTTGGTCAGGTCGTCGTAGAGCCCCAGCAGCATGACCATGAAGCCGCCGGTGAGGATGCCCATGGCCTGGTAGTTGGTGGTGCCCGGGGTCGAGAGCACGGCAAAGGCGATGACGAACGCCCCCGCGATGGCCAGTCCGCCCAGATAGGGAGTGGGCTGGGTGTGTTTCTTGAGCCGACCGTCCGGGGTGTCGTGGATCTGGAAGTTCAGCGCGACCCGAATGGTCAGGGGCGTGATGTACAGCGCCAGAGCAACGGCCGTCGACAGGGTCAGCCCGTACCAGATGACATCGGTGAAGGTGTCGGAGGGCATCACGGGGTCAGGGCGCGGGGGGAGGCGAACAATAAGCCTTGGCGACCATTTTCGCTCCCCTCACCAAGGAGAAATCGCTGATCACGGTCTGGCGGCCAGCCTCGCCCAGACGGGCTCTCAGCCCTGGATCGGTGGCCAGTTGCCCCAAGGCGGCCTCCCACCCTGAGGCGTCTGCGGCCAGCAGGCCATTCTCGCCGTGGCGGACCAGGTCGGCGTTGACCCCCACAGGGCTGGCCACCACCGGCACGCCAGCGGCCATGTACTGCAGCAGTTTGAGGGCGCATTTACCCCGTGACCACTCATTGTCCGGCAGAGGCATGACGCCCAGATCGCACTGCCCGATCTCGCCGGCCTCGCCAGCTTCAGACCAGGGGCGGTGGACCAGCTGCACGGATCCCCATTCTGGGCTGGGCTCCGGGCAGGCCGAGCTGATCACCCGCAACTCGACGGGGCGGCCCGAGGCGGCGAGCCGGGCCAGGGGTTCGGCGAGCAGCTGCAGAAAGGGGAAGTTGTAGCGCAGCCCCACCCAGCCCACGCGCAGGGGGGCGTCTGCGTGGGCAGCCTCGCGCCGGGACCGCTGCGCCGCCCAGGCCGTCTCGTAGCGGCTCACGTCGACAGTGGTGGGGATGATGGCCAGCTCCTTGGCGAAGGGCCTGACCACCTCGGCCAGAAAGCGGTTGCCCACGATGACCAGGTCGGCCCGGGCCCAGAGGCGTTGCAGCTTGGCTCGGTGTCCCCGGGTCAGGTAGATGGCGTCGTCCATCTCGACCAGGGTGCGTTTGGCCCCGGGCCAGAGGGCCAGCTCGCAGATCGCCGGCAGGTAGGGGAACAGCTGCTGCTCGATCAACACCACGTCGGCGTCCGAGCGGCCAGCGGACAGGGCCTGGACGCAGCGGGCCAACAGACGTGCCACGCTGTAGCTGGCCTTGGCCAAGGTGCGGCCCAGGCCCGGGGGGCGTTCGAGGATGGCGAACCAGCGTTCATCGAAGAGCGGCGCCGTCTCGAGCTCGATGCCCTGCTCCGCGAGCAGGGGGCGGTACTGCTCGATGCGATAACGGGTTGACGGGCCGATGGACGACGTGCGGGTCAGGGCGAGCACCTTCATGAGCGATGGGCCAACGAGCGCTGCGCTGCGGCTTCGAAGGCGTCCAGGTGCACATCCCAGGACAGCTGCACCTCGGCGTGGCTCCGGGCGGCCAGCCCCGCAGAGCGCAGGGCCTCGGGGTCGTCGAGCATGGCGGCCAGGGCTTCGGCCAGAGCCTGGGGCTGCTCCGGCGGGACGAGCCGAGCGCCGCCCACCCCGGCCAGCACCTCGCCGCTGGCCCCCGCGTTCGTGGCCAGCACCGGCAGCCCGGAGGCCAGGGCCTCGGCGGTGACCATGCCGAAGCCCTCCAGCGAGCGGGTGGGCAGCACGAACACGTCGGCGGCTCGGTAGAGCGCCGGCAGGTCGTCGTCAGGTACCCGGCCCAAGAAGGTCACGGACGACCCCAGGCCCAGGTCCTCGGCTTGTCGCTCCAGGGCCTGGCGCTGCTCCCCGTCGCCAGCGATGGCCAGGTGCAGCCGGTGTCCCCCGGCGCGCAGCTGGGCTGCGGCAGCCAGCAGGTCCGTGACCCCCATGCGCGGCACGAGTCGGCGCACGGTGAGCAGGATCGGCCCCTCTGCGGCCCCCAGGCCCACGCGCTGGGCGCAGCCTCGGGCTTCTTGCTGGTCGGCCGCCGGGCGGAAGTGCTCCAGGTCGACGCCTGCAGAAGCGATCGTCGTGCGCGCGACGATGGCCGGGTCGAGGGTCTGTACCTGCTGCCTGGAGTACTCCGAGAGCACCAGCACCTCGTGGCTGCGGCGCAGGACGTAGCGGTCGGCCCGGGAGAGCACCGACGCCACGCCACGGGCAGCCAGGGGCGCGGCCCCGCTCTCGTTGCCGCCCCTGAACCGAGCCAGGTACTCCAGGCTGTAAGGCGCGTAGAAGCTGCAGACCCGACCAGGGCAGCGGGCGCCTCCGGGGGCCAGCGCGGCCACGGCGGAGAGCACCTGATGGACGCTGAGCACTTCGGCGTCCGCCCCCACGCCAGCGGCCAGGGCGGCTCGCACGCCGCTCCAGACCGAGCGATAGAAGCGGTCGGGGCGTCCCCTCTTGACCGGGTAGCGCACGACCTCGACGCCGTCTCGGGTCTCTCGGGGCGAGCTGTCGCCCACCTGTCCCGTGAGCAGGGTCACCTCGTGGCCGCGTCGGGCCAGACGGGTGGCCACATCGGTGAGGACCCGCTCTGCGCCGCCGAAGTGATCGGGGAAGGCAAAGGTCGAGACGAAGAGCAACTTCATGGCTCGGCCCTCGCACCGGAGGCCTTCATGAGCAGGCGATTCTCGTCCGCGGCAGCCAGCAGTTTGGCGATGCGCTCGGCGGCCTTGTGGGAGGTGCCCGTGCGAGGCAGGTAGCGACGCCGGAGCAGGGCCCCGGGGATCAGGGCCGCGCCACAGATCAGCCCCGCGGCTGCGGCCAACGCCCGCCCGCGCCCGGCATACAGGACCGCTGCGCGCAGAGGAGCCAACACGATGGCGGGCAGGGAGCGCAGCAGCAGGGGCCCGGGCAGGGCGCCCAGCAGGCATTGCCAGTGGTTGCGCACCATGTAGAAGACGTTCAACGACGAGTAGCGCCCCACGATGCCGCTGCCCTCGTGGAGCACCCGGGCCCCGGGGACGGTGCGGCAACCATAGCCCGCCCGATTGAGTCGCAGGGCCATGTCCATGTCTTCCCAGTAGAGGAAGAAGTGGCGGGAGAAGCCGCCGGCCCGCTCCAGGGCCACCCGGCGCCAGAGGCCCGCGCCGCCCAGGGGGCCCAGCACTTCTCGGGGGCTGTCGGACAGCTGGTCGGCGGCCAGGCCGTGGTCCCAGTTGATCTGGCCCATGCGCGAGGTCAGGCCGATGCCGCTGGCGTCGACCTGGGTGGGGGCGTCGAGCTGCAGCACCAGGGGGGCCACGGCCCCGGCCCGCAAGTCTGCGTCCAGGGCCTCGGTGAGCCGGGCCAGGCAGCCGGGCTCGAGCAGGGTGTCCGGGTTGAGGGTGAAGATCAGGGGCTCGGACGTGGCCGCCATCGCTGCACTGAGCGCCGGGGCGAAGCCGTCGTTGACCTCGCGGTGCAAGACCTCGACGCCTTCGGGCAGGCCCTTGGCCGAGTCGTCGCGGGAGGCGTTGTCCACCACGAGGATCGGTGGGGGCCCTGGCCGCTGGGCCAGCACAGAGGCGACGCAGGCGCGAAGCCGCTCGCCGCTGTCGTAGTTGACGATGATGACGACGAGTTCAGCCACCCGGGCGAGTTTACCGTGTGGCACCATGTCCCGGTCGATCCCGTGTCGGAGTGGCCCCATGCGTTGCCCTCGCTCAGCAGCACCCATGTCACGCTTCGTGCCTGTGGTGGTGCTCCTCGCCGGGGCCCTGCTGCCTGGCTGCGCCAGCACCGGCCCCCAGGACTTCACCGGCTGGGCCGAGGCCCGGGGCGCCGACTTCATGGATGTCTTCGGCGTGCGCATCGCATTGGGGCCAGGGCTGGGCGCGGCGGTGCGGGTCACCGAGGCGATTCAGCTGGGCTACATCGCCATGGGCCAGGCCGAGCTCACCCTGCCCAGCCCGAAGGGCGTGTCGTTGCGGGGCTTTCCTGCACTGGTTTTCGGTCTGAGAGGCCGCTACGGAGGGCTGTGGTACGAGTCCTCTGAAGAGCTGCGCTTGCCCGGGTTCTCCAGCCGTGACTTCGAGGTGAGCACCAGCCGAGAGCAACCCATCCAGCGGGAGAGCATCGCGGGCTACATGACGCCCCACGGCGAGTACGACAACTGGCGCTACGAGATCGGCGCGGGGGTCTACTTCTTCGTGGCCGGCGCCGAGGCGGAGGTGCGCCCACTCGAGCTGCTCGACCTGCTGGCGGGCCTGCTGGGCTACGACCCGGCCGGCGACGACTTGCCCGGTTCGGCCGAGGTCCCCGCTGGTTCGGTCCCTGGCGATGTTCCGGGCGAGGGCTCGGCGGCCGAGAGCTGAGCGGCCAGATTCTCGATGGTCAGGCGCTGGCCCGGGTCGAGCTCCGGGTTCATGACCAGGGGCAGAAGCAACTCACGGGCCTCGTCAGGGTTGATCAGCTCAGGATTCTGGATGGCGATGCTGGCCAGGTTGATGCGGGCATCGATGAGCTCGGGCAGCTGCTCCAGGGCCTGGCGGTAGTGCCAAGCAGCGGCGCGGGGGTCGGGGAGGTCGTCGGTCAGGGCGCCCAGGGCGTAGTGGCCCAGGGTCTGGTGGGCCCAGGCCGCCTGGTGATGGTGGGGGCGAATCTCCAGTGAGGTACGCAGCTCGGATTCGGCGCCGGGCAGATGGGCGTCCAGGCTGAGATGCTGGCCCGCGTCCACCAGGAAGGTGCCGTGGTTGTAATGAGTCATGGCCAGCTCGGGGGCGACCTTGGCCGCGTGGGCCCAGAGGGTCAGGTCGTCGTGGAAGACCTTGCTGGCTGCCCGGGTGGCGAGGGTTCCGCCTGTGATCAGGAGGGCCGCTACGATGAGGCTGGCGCCCAGGCCTCGGCGACGTTGCTCGGCCCGGGACCAGCTGGCCAGCAGGGCGCCCAGGGCCAGGCAGAAGGGCACGGACGGCAGATACAGGAACCTCTCAGCGAAGGGCTCGCCGATGGGCACGAAATGGAGCACAGGAAACAGCGTGGCCGGGATCAACAGGACGGCCAGGGCAACGGGACGGCGGCGGCTCCAGAGCAGCACCACCGCCACGGCGGCTGCGGCCACCAGGCCCAGGGCCAGGGGGCCGAGCACCTCGAACTCGCTGGGGTGGTAGTGGATGCGCAGGGAGTGGGGCACGAGCAGGAGCTGCAGGGACTTGCCCAGGATGGCCATGGCCGCCACGGTGCGTCCTGCGAGGTCGGTGTGCAGAAAGGGGCCTTGAGCCGGGAGCGAGTTCTCGAGCACCAAAGAGCGGGCGCCGAAGAGGGCGAGGGAGACCGCTGCCAGCAGGGCCAGTCGTCCCCAGGGGAGGGGCCTGCGCTTGCTGCACAGATCGGCCAGGAGGAAGAGCCCGGGAGCGATGAGGGCGTTCTCCTTCGAGAGGCAGGCCAGGGCCAGGGCGAGCAAGGAGGCGGCGGTGGCACAACGCCCTGAGGCCAGGTGTGCCAGCCAGGCCACCAGCAGCCATGCGGCGGCCAACAGCTCGGCGCGGCCGGTGATCCAGGCCACGGACTCGGCGTGCACGGGATGGACGGCGAAGAGCATGGCTCCCAGGGCCGACGCGGTGGCAGAGAGCCCGAGTCTCCGACCCAGGGCCAGCACCAGCAGGGACACCAGGCCGTGGAGCCACACGTTGAGGGTGAGCATGTCCGTGGCGGGAGTGTCGCCAGACCATTGGGCTCGCCAGGTCCAGACCGTCGCCGGGCGCCAGAGGCCCTGGTTCGCCTCACCGAGAGGACTGGAGAGGACGGGCGCCGATCCGCTCACCGCCTCGTTCAGCACCACATAGGGCACATCGTCGTAGACGAAGCTGCCGCCCGTCCCTGGCCAGGTGGCCACGACGGCGAGTGCGAGCACCAGGAAAGGGACCAGAAAACGGGAGATCATGGGGCATGGTGTCCCGTTGATGAGGGGCTGTGGGCAGCGAGCTGCCTGTAGTCGACCCAAGGTGACGACCGATAGAGCAATCGATGGACGCCCAGGACCCAGAAAAATCGCCAGAGCCGGCTCCCGCCTTTCGGGGGCCCGATCGCCGCCAGCAGCCGACGCCGATCGTCTCTCGCTACACTTTTTTGGGAGGTCGCCGTCGAGGAGGTCGCCGGGACGGTGAGGTTGAAGATCAGTTTATCGACGTCTATCGACCTGCAATTGTTTATCTTCTGCTGTTCTTTTTCGCTCTAACGGTTGTTGACTCGGTTTCTACGCTGGTCTATCTGGGAAAAGGCGGGCGGGAGATGAACCCCGTTGCTCAATGGATGATAGATCAAGGTTCAACCTTCTTTGTAGTGATGAAGGGCGTCCTTTCCGGTCTTTGCCTGATGTTCGTGATGCTGCACAAGAACTTCAAGGCCGCGCGGATCGCCCTGGGTCTGGGATTCGGTTTCTATTTCTTGCTGGGTGTCTATCACCTCGTCCTGCAAGTGCTCGCCGGCTGACGTCTAGAACGACGTCGCGCAGCCTTTGATCCTGCTTTGGCCCCAGGCCGGAGTGTCAATCATGGCCTCATCGTGGCCTCTCGAATCATAGGGCTACTCGGGCCGTCGAGGAACATCGAAGAGATCAAGCCTGCGGTTCGTGCCCTGGAAAGTGGGTCGGCTGTGGGTCGAACCCAACATCAAGGGAGGGCTCATCGGTAGTTCATGTGTGGGCATGCCACTGCCCCCCCTGTTGTTGAGATGTAGTTCCTGGAGCGACCCCATCGGAGAGGAGTGAACGATGAAGCAGACCGAACTCGTCCCCTTCAGCCCGTCACAGAAGAAGCGCGTGCTGCGCGCTGCCCGTGTGGCGGGCACCCTGGCCTACGACAAACTCGACCAGCTTCTGCTGGAGGCCTGCACGAGCGATGAGGCGCTTCGTTCCCTGCTGCGTTCCCTCGATGGCGTGCGGATCGTCGACTCCGACGACGACACCGATGTTCTGTCCGTCACCCTCGAGAGCGGCAAGAGCACCAGGCGCCGTTGGTCTGAGGACGATCTGAGCCTCTACAACGATCAGGTCCGCTCGGCCCCACGCATGTCCCGTGAGCAGGAGCATCTGCTGGCTCGCCGGCTGGAGTTCTCCCGCGCCCGGCTGAGCCTGTTGGTCGATCGGTCCAAGCTGCCAGATGAGAATCGCGACCAGATTCTGGAGCGTGGGCTCAACTGCGCGGCTCTGCGGGGCCAGCTCGAAGGCGAGACGGGTCTGTCCAGCATTGACGTGGAGGAGATCTTGTTGTCCCTGCCCTGCGGGAGCACGGACCCTCTGGTGCGCGACGTGGTGGCCCAGTATGACCGGCTGCGGTCCCATTTCGTGGAGCGCAACCTGTACCTGGTGGTGGGCATGGCTTCGGCCTACCGCACCTACGGCCTGCCCATGATGGATCTGATCCAGGAGGGCAACGCTTCGCTGATCCGCGCGGTCGAGAAGTACGACTGGCGCAAGGGTGTGCGTTTTCAGACCTACGCGGCCTTCTGGGTCCGTCAGGCCATCGAGCGCTTGATCACGGCGAACCGTGGCATCGTGCGGGTACCCAACTACATCCAGCAGAAGATGCGGCGGTTGCGGCGCGAGGGCAAGCTGCCTCGTAACCACAAGGACGTCGACCTGAAAGACGTGTCGAGCCTGTTCGATACCAGCGCAGAGGGCGCGGTGCGCCTGATGACCACCGATCGGTCCTGGTTCTCTCTCGATCTGCCCATGGGCGACGAAGAACAGACCTCGTTCGCAGCTCACCTTGAGGCCGAAGAGTCGGCCGACGGCATCTCAGACGCTGAGAATGTGGCCCTGGGCGAGCGGCTTGAAGAGGTCTTCGCCTCCACCCAGCTGAGCGAGCAGGAGCGGCAGGTGCTGATCCAGCGCTTCGGCCTGGGCGGAACGCCGCGCCGCACCCTGGAGCAGATCGGGCAGACCATGAACGTCTCTCGCGAGCGGATTCGCCAGATGCAGGTGAAGGCCATGGCCAAGCTCAAGGGTCAGCGCTCGAAAGAGACGCTGAAGGACTTCCTCTGATCATCAGATCTCCGGGGTCGGCGGTCGTTTTCTGAGCGGCCTGGCGTGTGGGCGCCGGGGTGCTGGATGGCGCGTTCCCGTCGGCCCCGGAAGGCGGGCGGCCGAGGCGTTTGGCTGCTAAGATGTCCGGCTCCCCATGGAGTCTGGACGGCCGTGATTCGCGTTGAGCCCTACACGTCAGGCAGCACTCCGGTCGCGCTCTACGACGCTGCCGCCGACCCCCGGGACATCACCTACCTGCGGGTGTCCGTCACCGATCGCTGCAACCTGCGCTGCAGGTACTGCATGCCAGAAGACCAGGACTTTCTCGACCGGGATCACCTGCTCTCGTTCGAAGAGATCGAGGCGGTGGTCTCCGTGCTCCTGGGGCACGGTGTGCGCAAGATCAGGTTGACCGGTGGCGAGCCCCTGCTGCGCAAGGGACTGGCCGGGATGATCGGGCGCCTGAAGGCGTTGGAGCCCTCCCCCGAGGTGGTCATGACCACCAACGCCATGCTGCTCGAGCGTCACGCGGCCGAGCTGCGCGAGGTAGGCCTCGACCGGCTCAACATCAGCCTGGACACCTTGCGCCCCGAGCTGTTCGAGAAGATGTCCCGACGCAATGGCCTCCGGGACGCCCTGGCGGGTATCGAAGCGGCCAAGGCCGCGGGGTTCGAGCGGACCAAGGTCAACACGGTGGTCATGGGCGGGGTCAACGACGCCGAGATCCCCGCGCTGCTGAGCTGGGCTCACGGGCTCGACGTCGAGTTGCGCTTCATCGAGTTCATGCCCATGCAGTCGAACAGCTACGGCGCCCAGGCTACCCGGGTGCCCGTGGCCGAGATTCGTCAGCGCATCGAAGCCTCTGGCAAGCTCATCCCCCGAGAGGGCAAGAGCTCGGTGCAGGGCCCGGCCGAGAACTTCGTGCTCGAGAGCACGGGGCAGCGGGTGGGCATCATCGCCGCGATCTCCATGCCGTTCTGCTCGACCTGCAACCGCATTCGTCTGACCGCCGAGGGCGTGCTGCGGTCGTGTCTGTTCGAGGGTGGCGAGGTCGATGTACGCAGCCTGGTGCGTGAGGGCGACATCGAGAGCGGGCTCGTGGAGGCGCTGGAGTTCTTGCGTCGCTGCAAGCCCCCAGAGCACGCCGGCTTGGGGCACGCCCACATGAACCGCATCGGCGGCTGAGGGCGACCTCGCAGAGACTGCGGGCGATTCACCGGTTTGTTTGAAGCGGCAATGCGGCGCGGCAATGCGGTGCGGCAATGCGGCGCGGAGGGCTTGCTGCGGCGCGAGACGCAGAGGCGGGCTCGGTCTACTGAGCCGCCAGGGCGGCGATGCGCTGGCGCTCGGCTGCCCAGTTCGGCGGCACGGTGAGCAGCCTGGTGCCCCGGTCGAAGAGGGTCAGGGCGCGTGAGAAGAGCCCTCGTCGACTGGCCCGTCGCGCTGCGTGCAGGGCCGGGCCCGCGGGCAGGTGGGAGCGATAGATGTGCTCGAGCAGGATCAGGGCAGGCAGGGCTCCCAGGCAGTCGGGCCAGGTTTCGCTCAGCCGCTCCCAGCGCGCGGGGGAGACCACGCCCTCGAACGTCTGTAGCTGCCGCAGGGCCAATCGTGAGACGCCCCGGCGCTCCTTGGTCAGGCGCGCCGCGAAGTCCAGGGCCAACCAGGCGCTGGCTCGATGGGGACCGGCGGCCACCAACCCGTCGGCGATGGCGAGCGGGTCCACGGCGCTTTCCGGATCGGTATACGCAGACAACACCTTGGTCAGGGCCCGCTCACCGGGGTCGCCGCTGTTGTGCCGTGGCTTCTCGCCGCTCGCCAGCATCTGGCCCAGGTCCAGGCCGGGGACAGGGCCGAGCTCAGGCTGACTCTCGATGCTTGTCCAGCGTTGTCGGCTCTGGGGGGTGAGACCGTTTCTGAGTGTGGCGATCATGGCCTGCCGCGCCTCGTGGACTGCGCCCGTTGGCGGCCGTTGCAACGCACGGTGAGCGGCCCAGCGAAAGAGCGCGTCATCGCCTCGGGCCCAGGTGAGCAAGGCCTCGATCTCGTCTCGCGCCGCGCTCTCCTGAAGGTCTTGGGCGGGAATCAGGGGCGCCTCGCCCAGCAGGGCTACGAAGAGAATCTGGGCCAGGGCGTCGTGGCCGTAGTTGTCCAGGACGTCGACGCCGTCGGCGAAGAGCAGCTCTGTCTCTCGCGCGGCGAAGCTCTGGGCCAGATCGAGGGTGGCGCCTTGTTGGCGCACGATCTCTGCGACCTCGACCAGCTCGGGCAGCTCGATGCGCCCTTGTTTGCCGAGGGGGTGGGTCGCCAGCACGAAGTGCATGCCACGGGACGCGGCCACTTCTCTCAACTCATCGAGGGCCGATGTCAGCGCGGGGACATCCACCACCCGACTGGTGATCTGTTGGTGTTCTGGCAGGCGGGCGTTGGTGTCGATGCCGGTGAGCAGGGACGAGTCGCCTGCTATGACGATGACCGCTCGCGCTCGCGGGGCTGCGCGCAAGGCCTCGACCAGGCCCTCTGCGCCGGCGGCGGTCGTGGAGACCACCGTGAACCGTCCGTCGCCCACCACTCCGCTCGGGGCCACCATGTCGTTGAGCACCGTGGCGCAGCGATCGCCGCCACCGAAGATCTCGCCGCCCACCAGCAAGATGCGCTCAGCGGCGGCGGGGTCCACGGTGTCGCCGCAGCAAGGCAACCACAGCACCAGCGCAGCCAGCAGCAGTGCGGGGCGGTAGGTCACGGCTGGTCTTGTTGGGCCTTCACCAGCCAATCGGGCGACGCGAACGTGACCTCGGCCAGGTCGGCGAGACGCACCACTTCTGCGAGGCGCCAGTAGACACGGGGGGCATACATGGGATTGTTCTTGGCCCAGGTGTCGTAGTCGATGGCCGCGCCCTTGAGCTTGTCTTTCACCTCGCTGCGGTCGCTGTCGCTGTCCGCGAGCAAGAGGCGCTGCTCGTGCACGCGCACGTCGGCGATCGCCAGCTGCCGGGTGTCCGGCACGTCTCTCGCTTCGAGGGCCCAATCCCGAAACTGCTTCGACGTGCCTTGCAGCTCGGTCTCATCACCGGTACCCAGATAGCCGAGTGACTTCAGGACGGCCTCGGTGAACTGATCTTCGGTGACCACGCCGGAGGGGTACTTCTGATTGAGCTGTTGTGACTTGCCGAAACGCAGCTTGGCGGCGCTGCGAATCTCCTCGGTCTTGACCGGGTCCACGTCGACCAGGTTGCGCAACTCGGCGCGGTCCGTGCGCCGGTCGAACATCTGCTCGGATGCAGGCAGCACGTCGAGCAATCCCAGAGGATCACGCTTCGAGTCGTAGCTGAGCTGCTCATCGCCCAGCTCGTACTTCATGTCGTCTTCGACGGGGAAGAAGCCTGGTGGCGTCATGGGCCCCAGGTGTCGCTGGGCGATCATCATGGGCTTGAGACCCACGGGCGAGATGTACTTGTAGTCCTCCGTGACCAAGGTGAACGAGCGGATGTTCTGGGACCAGCCGAGGATGTAGTCCACCGACCGCCCGAAGCCGTTCACCAGGCCCATCAGGCTCTCGCCCTGCAGGTCTTCGCCCGGGCCCAGTCCTGCCAGCTCCATCACTGTGCGGGGAATGTCCACCAGGCCCACCAGATCGTCGAAGCGCTTGCCCGCGCCGACCGCTCCCGGCAAGCGCACGATCAGCGGCACCTGCAGCTCGCTGTCGTTCAGCAGCAGACCATGGCCTACGTGCAGGCCGTGATCGAGAAACGACTCGCCATGATCAGAGGTGACGATGATCAGCGCGTCGTCCCATCGACCGGCGGCGCGCAGGGCGCCGAACAACTGGCCCAGGTATTGGTCAGCCTCGTGAATGCCCGCGTCGTAATCGTTGAGCAGGTTGCCCATGCGCGAGTAGTTCTTCACGCCGACCTTCACCTGCTTGTGGAGGTAGCCCAGCCAGTGCATCCCGGCGTCACGGGGATCGGGCTCTACGGGGCGCTGCCGAAACTCGGCCAGGATCTCGGGGGCGACCTCGTCGTAGGGCGCGTGGGCGTCGAAGGTGTGCAAGAACAAGAAGACGTCGTCTTCATCTTGATCGTCGAGCCAGTCGAGGGCCTCGGGCATGAGCCGGGGGAAGCCGTTGGGGCCGCCCTGGGAGCGCTCGTCGTCGAAGACGTCGAAGCCGCGGTCGAAGCCGTAGCGCGCGCTCACGAAGCCGCCGTCCGTGAAGGCGCCCGTGGAGTATCCCGCCGCAGACAGCCGGGCCGCCAGGGTCTGGGCGCTCTCTGACAGCTGCATGCCGTCGTTCATCACCCCATGGGCGATGGGGTCGAGCCCGGTGAGCATGGTCATGTGGGACGGCAGGGTCCACGGCGCGGGGGCCAGGGCCGTGTCGAAGACCACCGACTCCGTGGCCAGGGCGTCGATCACGGGCGAGACCTCGGGCTGCCCGCCGTAGGCACCCAGCCGCTCGGGCCGCAAGGTGTCCAGGGAGATCAGCACAATGGTGCGTGGACGAGCGGTGGTCAGGGCTTCGCCGCTCTGGGGCGCGGGCTCGGGATCACCGTCGCCGCAGCCCACGGCGAGACAAGCCAGGGCGATGAGGACGAACGCAGGGGGGGAGGGCAGTCGTGTCATGGGGCGATCATCCTCGCCAGCTTTCGCCCCACTGGCAAGGGCAGGGCGCCACGAGCCTTCAGATCCCTCGCCGGAGCCAGCGGTCCATGGGTCGAAACCACCAGCGCTGAGCGTAGTTCGCGCCCAGGTATTGGGCCCAGTTTTCGAGGGCAGCGATCTTGTCCGACCATTGCATCCAGGCTTCGCGGGTGGCGAGATCTGCGTTGGGGCTGGCTGCGATCAAGCCGCGATAGTGGGCTCTCGCCGCGGGGATGTTCTCCCGTAGGTTTGCCAGCCGGGGCACGGTCACCAACCCTACGAGCCTCTTCAGGTTGCGGTGGTCGCAGTAGATGCGCCGGGCTTCGTCCCAGGCCGGGCGATCGTGGCTGTGTTCGACGATGGCGTCGGGGACGAACGCGATGCTGCCGCCAGAGCGGATCACCCGGGCGGCCCAGTCGACGTCTTCGCCGAAGGAGACCGTCGCGAAGGGGTGACGCTCCCAGGCCGAGCGGCGCACGCAGGCGATGACGTGGTCGTAGCGGATCAGGCCCAGGCGCTCCATGGGCTCGAGCTGCTCCCACGACCGATCACCGAGCTGCTGCACCTGCGCTTGCTCGCCCCCGGCCCAGTCGCCGATGCGCGAGGTCAGCACCGGATGGCAGCCAGGCAGAGGCAGCTGGCGGCCGTAGGTAGCGCTCAGCTCCGGGTCGGCCAACAGGGGCGCCAGCAGGTCTCGGGCCAGGGTCTGGGTCAAAGGCAGGGCGTCCTGCACCGAGAGGATGACGAACTCGGCGTCGAGGGTCGCCACGGCATCATTGCGGGTGCCGCCGTGGCTGAATCGGCGCTGATCGATGGGCAACACCGTGGCCCCGGCCTCTCGGGCCAACACATCGCTGCCGTCGTCGCTGCCCGAATCAGGGCAAGAGATGGAGAGGTCCCCGCACTCGACCTGCTCGCCCCAGGCCGCCAGCACCTGACGCCAGCGCTCGCCGCCGTTCCAGGTGGGGATGACCAGGGCCACTCGCCCAGCGTCCGGCTGCGAACCCGGCGCAGCAATCGGCTCAGCGCCCGGGTCAGCCACGGTCAGCGTCCGGCGGCCAGGTCGGCGGCCATGGTCTGGGCCAGGTCCATGGCCCGCCCCAGGCACTGGTCGGAGTTGTGGTACTCGTAGCGGCCGAAGCGTCCCACGGCGTGAAAGCCCGGCTGGCTGTCGCACCAGGACACCACCCGGCTCCGCTTGGCCTCGAACTCGAGGTCATAAAGGATGTAGGCCACGGGGTTGATGGCCCCGTCGGTCACCGTGACCGCGCCCTCGTCGAGCACCCCGGCTCGGGCCAGGCTCCTGGCCAGCTCACGCTGCCCGGCCTTGTCGATGGCCGGTGGCGTCCCAGCGTAGGTGACCTCGGCCATGATCGAACTCTTGCCCTCTGGCGCGTTGTGAGGGCTGTAGTTCGAGAGGTAGGTGATGCGGTTGGTGGGGCCCATCTTCTCGTGGGGCAGGTAGACCCAGCTGTAATCCGGGATCTCGTCGTGATCGAGCCCGATCAGATAGCTGGCCACGCCGCGGTAATGCAGCTCGCGGGCCGCTCCCGCCGCGTCGTCGTCCATGCCCGCCATGACCTGGGGCAGCACATGCAGGGGGATGGTCGAGACCACCTTGTCGAAGCGCTCGCCGTCGACCAGCCAGCCCTCGCCCTCAGCCCGCTCGATGTTCTGGACCCGATGCCCGGTGACGATCTTGTGGGCAATGGGCCGGGCGATGCGCTCGTGCATGTCGGCGAAACCGCCGTGCTTGGGGTAGCGGAACACCGACTGGTGGGTGTAGCCCTCGGTGGTCGACCCCAGGGAGGCCCGTAACACGTCTTCGAGGGGCGCGTCGGGTACTCGGCCGGCGATCCAGCTGGTGCCCATGGTGGCCAGATCGGCCTTCCAGATCTTCTCGTTGTAGGGGTCCATGAAGTGCTTGGCGATGCCCGCACCCATCTTCCAGCGGATCCACGAGGCGAAGTCTCGGGGCTCTGCGGCGCCGTTCTGCCGCTCGATGTGCGCCCGTAGGACGCCCTCGGTGCAGGCGATGTTGTGCTCCAGGGGCAGCTCCCCCAGGGCATTCTCGAAGGGGTAGCTGACCCAGTGATCGGTGTCATGAAGGATGCGCGTCTTGCGCTCGGTCACGTGGGCGGGCTCGTCGGCGAAGAGCTCGTCCCAGAATCGGGAGACCCGTTCGTCTTTGGTGAACAGGATGTGGCCGCCGGCCAGGTCGAAGGTGTAGCCGTCGACGATGCGGCTGCGGCAGAGCCCGCCGATCTCGTGATCGGCCTCGAAGATCACCACCTCGTGCCCGTCGGCGGCCAGGAGCCGGGCCATCATCAGACCCGTCGGTCCTCCTCCGGCGATGGCGATGCGTGCAGACATGCGGGCATTCTTCCCGCCGGGGCTTCTGTCTACAATCCCTCGTTACTCGCAGATCCCGAGGTTGCTCCGAGGTCGCCTTGAAGGACACCAACGACCTGCCCCTGTCCCGGGCGATCCGCAGCCTGGCCTTGCCGGCGGTGGCTGCCTTCCTGCTGCAGAACTTCTACCACGTCAATGACACGTGGTTCCTGGCCAGGGTGGGCCCTGAATCGGCCAACGCCCTGGGCCTGTTCATGATCGTGTCCGTGGCCAATTTCGGCTTCATCCTCACGGTGGCCCGGGGCACCCAGTCGCTCGTGGGCAGGCGTTTCGGGGCGGGCAATCTCGAGGGCGTGCAGCAGACCCTGGCTCAGGGCATTCGGCTGGCGGGCATGGTGCTGGTGCCCTTGGGGGTCCTCGAATACGTCTTCATGGACGAGATCCTGGGCCTGATGGGGGGCGAGGGTGTCACCGTCGAGCTGGGCTCGGCGTACATGCGGCGCCTGCTGCTGTTCTTCCCCTTCTTGTTCGCCTCGCCCCTGATCGAGTTCAGCTTTCAGGGTCTGGGGGACGCCCGCACGCCGTTTCGCCTGCAGGTCATGGCGGTCTGCGTGAACACCCTGCTCAACTGGCTGCTGGTGTTGCCCCACGAGCTCGTGAGCACCGCCGAGGCCCTGACCTGGGGCAGCCAGACCCTGCCCTTCACCCTGCCCTGGCATGGCCAGCTCTCGTTCGGCGGCTGGGGCGTAGAGGGGGCGGCCACGGCCACGGGCAGCTCGCGCATGTGCTCGGCCCTGGTGGGCTTCATCATCATGGTGCGCCGCCATCGCCTGCTGTCGCTCGTCAAACTGGGCAGCTACCGCTTGCGGATAAAGGTGGTCCGGGAGATCTTGCGCATCGGCCTCCCCGCGGGCAGCTCCACCTTTCTCTACGCGGCGGTGGGCGTGGTGCTGACCAAGATCATCGCCAGCTTCGGGCAAGACGCCCTGGGCGCCTACGGCATCGGCTTCAGGGGAGTCGAGGGCCTCTCGTTCATGGTCGTGCTGGGCTTCGGCGTGGCCACAGGCACGGTGGCGGCCCACGCCGTGGGCGCTGGCAACCTGGCCCGAGCCCGAGCGGCCGGGCACGTGGGTGTGGGCATGTGCGCGGTGCTGATGGCCCTGACCGCCACGACGTTCTTCTGCTGGCCTGAAGCGCTGGTGGGCCTGTTCACCGATGACCCCACCACGCTCAGAATCGCCGCGGGCTACATCGCCACCATGGCCTTCTGCCAGATTCCCCAGGCCGCAGAGATGGTCTACGGCGACGCCATGGCCGGGGCGGGCTCGGCCACCCTGGCGGCCTGCGTGTCCATCCCCGGAAACGTGCTGCGGGTGCCCCTGGCCTGGCTGTTCGCGTTCGAGCTGGACTGGGGGCTGGAGGGCGTCTGGTGGGCCATCGTGGCCAGCGCCCTGCTCAAGGGTGGGGCCATGTGGCTGCTCTATCTGTCTGACCGCTGGGAGCGTGCCATGATCGCCGGTCGTGCCATGCTGGAGAGCGAATGAACACCCTGGCCGCAGAACTCGCCGAGCAGCTCAGCTCCCGTCAGGCCACGGTGGGGGTCATCGGTCTGGGCTACATCGGGCTGCCCATCGCGGCGGCCATGGTCGAGGCGGGCTTCTCGGTGCAGGGCTTTGACGTCGACGATGCCAAGGTCGAGCAGCTGTTGGACGGCCACGACTATCTCAAGCATCTCGGGCCAGGCTTCGCGGCACAGCTCATGGCCAGCGGATGCTTCACTCCCACCGCCGACATGAACCGCTTGGACGAGCCGGACGCCTTGGTGATCTGCGTGCCCACGCCCCTCGGTGGCGGGCGGGAGCCTGACCTGGGCTACGTCACCGGCACGGCCCGGGCGGTGGCGGCGGTGCTGCGGGCTGGCCAGCTGGTGGTGCTTGAATCGACCACCTATCCGGGCACGACCCGCGAGGTGGTGTTGCCCCTCCTCGAAGCCACGGGGCTGCGTTGCGGCACCGACTTCTTCCTGGCCTACGCCCCCGAGCGCGAAGACCCAGGCCGCCGCGACCTGACCACGGCCCAGATCCCTCGATTGGTGGGAGGCATCGACGAGGTCTCAGCAGAGCTGGCCCGCACGCTGTACGGCGCCGCGGTCGACACGGTCGTCGCCTGCTCGTCTGCGGAGGTGGCCGAGGCCGCCAAGCTGCTGGAGAACATCTACCGCGCGGTAAACATCGCCATGGTCAACGAGATGAAGACGTTGATGGTGGCCATGGACATCGACATCCACGAGGTCATCGACGCCGCGGCCACCAAGCCCTTCGGCTTCTCGCCGTTTCGCCCCGGGCCCGGGTTGGGCGGACACTGCCTGCCCATCGATCCGTTCTATCTCGCCCACAAGGCCCGAGAGGTGGGCCTGCCCACGCGCTTCATCGAGCTGGCAGGCGAGATCAATCGGGGGATGCCCAGCTACGTGGTGCAGCGCACGGTGGCGGCGTTGCGCCAGCGCGGCATCGAGGTGAGCGGCGCCCGGGTGCTGGTGCTGGGCCTGGCCTACAAGGCTGACGTGGACGACACCAGGGAGTCTCCCAGCTTCGTGATCATCGAAGAGTTGCTGGGGCTCGGCGCCGCCGTCGACTACCACGACCCTTGGGTGAGCGAGACCCATCCGGTGCGCCACGCGACGATCCCGCCCATGGTGAGCGTGCCGCTCGACGGGGCGACGCTGTCGGGCTACGACGCGGTGGTGCTGGCTACCGATCACGCGGCCGTCGACTACGAGCTGCTGGCGGCGAAGGCGCGGCTGATGATCGATACACGTGGAGTGATGCGCGGGCGGGGCGTGGTGGGGGACGTGGAGACGGCCTAGCGGACCTGATCTCCCACCCGCCGCCCTTGCCACGAATCCTCCCCGAAGGCCCCGGCGCGCCCGCATCACACCCCCACCCTGCCCGGCGGACGGACCCACCCCTCGCTCGCCGTCAGCGCGCACCGACCAGCTCCCGTCTTCAGCTCGCCCAGAACAGCTCGGGCAGACTTCTCACCGGATGCACCCGCAGTGCCTTGGTCGGCAGACCGAGCGACGCCTGCTGGACTCCGCGAGATGCGCTCGTGTGATCTACGCGATCAGCCGACGCCGCCCACCACGGCACAGCCCGCAGCGCAGCACGTCAACGGCAAAGACACGCCACAGCAGCTCGGCCCACGAGTCACGCCGCCGGGGAGCGGTCGCCTCCTCCACACCACCGACGCACGGACGCTTTGCGAGTCATTCTGGTCACGCCTGACGGCTAGTCCGACCTATTCGCGGAGTTCGTCGCGAGAGCGTGGTTGCGCCTTCGTGGCAAGGCGGAGGGCGCGATGGCACCGGAGGCGGGGTGCCACCCCGTTGAGGATGGCATCGTGGACTCCAACGCAGTCCACGAAGGCGCAAACGCGTTCGCAGCAGGAGTCCGTGAATAGGTCGGACTAGCGTTCCCCTTCGCGCGTCGTGGCGACTCTGTACGCTTGATCGATCTCATCGACGCTGGCCGCTGTCACCTCCAGGTCCTGGAGGAGGCCATCGCTGAGCCCGTAGATCCAGCCGTGCACGGCGAGCTGCTGACCTCGCTCCCAGGCGCTCTGAACCATGGTGGTGTGGCACACGTTCCGAACCTGCTCCACGACGTTGAGCTCACAGAGCCTGTCGATGCGTTCGGATTCGCTCTCAAGAGCCCCCAGAGCCTTCCCGTGCTTCTGCCGTACGTCCCGAATATGCCGGAGCCAGTTGTCGATCAGGCCGAGTTGACGGTCCTTGGTTGCTGCCGTCACACCGCCGCAGCCGTAGTGCCCACAGACGATGATGTGCTTCACTTCGAGATACGCCACGGCGTACTCGATGACGCTCAAGCAGTTGAAGTCGCTGTGGACGACGACGTTGGCGATATTCCTGTGCACAAACACGTCGCCCGGCGGTAGATCCACGACCTGGTTTGCGGGAACTCGACTGTCCGAACACCCGATCCAGAGAATCTCGGGCTTCTGCTGGTGTGCGAGACGATCGAAGAAGGCTTCGTCCGTCTTCAGCTGTCTTGCGGACCAGTCACGGTTTCGTTGAATCAGGTGGGGAAGGAAACGCATTGGCACCTCGTTGGTTTGGCGACGGTCTATGGAAGGGCCCGTTCAGAGCGCCGGGCTCCGGGACAGCTGGAGCAGGCGGTCCTACGGTCCATGGCCACGAAGTGTACAGGCCCTGCGTTCGTCAGTGAATTGGCTCCCGGCGCCCTCCCGGTGAGTCGGGATCGAAACCGGAGCTGGCCAGATCCAGGGCGATCGCCTGGCCCCGAGCCCGCGGAACTTGCTTGACACCCGCCCGGGCGCGGGTGGCTCAGTGTGCCTTCTTCTGAGTAGGTGGTGCGAATCTCTCTGGGAGCTCGTACTGCGCCGGTTGGGATGTGATGGATCGGCCCTCTGCGCTTCGTGCCTGCAGCCCCACGACCAGGCGCGGAAAGATGCCGCCCAAGAGGAGAGTGGCCATGACCAGGCTCAGGGCGGCCTTCTCTCGCGGTACGAGGTCCATCTCGCCTTCGTGCTGGTCGGACCCGGAAAACAGGGTGAAGAACGCCCGCATCACGGTCATCCCGTTCAGGGCCGTGGCAACGATCAAGCTGAGCCCCAGCAGGGGGAACTCTGCCACCGAACCTTGCACGAGCAGGTCCTCGGCCACGAAGCCCAACGTCAGCGGAAACCCGACCGTGGAGAATCCAAGGAGCAGGAATGCCACGGCGAGCCGAGGCGTTCTCGCAAAGGTCCCTCCTGGCGTCTCGAGGGTCAAATCTCCCCGCCGAGCCAGGAGCGCCGACAGCGTCATGGCAAACCCGGATACGGCGAGCGCCAGGACGGACAACACCAAGAGCCCGCCGGAGAAAGCGACGACGGACCTGTTCTCCAAACCGAACGCGACGAGGCCCGTCTGGCTGATCACGAGGTAGGCGAGGGCGCGCCGAGGCTTCACTTGCACGAGCCCAAGGGCCGCAGCTGTCACGGCGGTCGCAGCCCCGATGGCTGCGAGGGACTGGCCGGCACCGGCGGAGAGGTTCTCGGCCAACAGCCGGGTCTTGGCGTAGACACCCAGCTGAGTAGCGGAGAAGGCCACGACGATTCCCATGGGAGCCTGCTCGACGAACCGAGGAAACCAGCTGTGTGCGGGCAGAACCGCCTCTCGAACGCCGATGGCCAGGAGCATGGAGACGACACCCAACCCGGGCCACCCCAGCGCCAGGGCGAGCGCCCCAAAGCCGAACAGCAGGACGCTCGGCACATGGTAGCGGGCGAAGAGCCTCGCGCAGCCGTTGAGGTCTCCCCGGCTCTTCAGCTCGGTGTAGGCGATACCGGCGGAGAGCGACCAAAGCAGGAAGAGGACGACCAGATTGTCGAACGACAGAAAGAGCAGAGCCACCGCAAAGAGCAGCAGAATACGCGAGAGCGTCCTTGGCGGGTGATCAGCAACCGAAGCGAGCGCCACGGCAGTGAGGCCAGCTATACAGGTGACCAGGGGGGCCAGACCGAGCAGCCCTTCAGGTGCAATCCGAAGGGTGGACGCTCCAAGACCTGGCTCCTGCATGGACTGCGCCACAAGGCAGACGACCGCGATCGCAACCGCCAGGGAAGCGAATGCCGTGGCCGTACGGCGTGCGCTCTGGCAGTCTGTCATGCGCCAGGTCCAGCCCGCCGCAATGAGGAGGAGAACTGCGCAGGATACAGGCCCGATGGCGATCATGAGTGGTCTCCTTTGGTGTTGGACCGTGGGCTCACCGAGCGAAGTGCTCGGGCGACTCGTCGCTCGACGTTGTCGAGCTTGGTGAACACAGACAAGAAGCCGCCGACGATGTGCTCACGAAGGATCGCGTCGAAGCCACCCCGTTCGAGGGCGTATCGATACAGCCGAGCCCGGCTACTCAGCGGAATCCAGCGCTGGAGGTGGCCGCCGAGTCTCGGCACTCCACCCATGGCTTGTTCGAGCTGGTGATGGTCGTGGAGCAGGCTCGGACTGCGCAGGAGCTGATGGCTGCGTACCGCTGCATGCCCGACGATGTGAATCAGGGGGATGAGGCGCCACCCCAACCCGATCTCCACGAAGATCAGGCCAACCTGGGCCATCGAAGCATAGGCGAGAGAGGACTTGATGTCCGTCTGAACACGCCCGACCAAGGCCGCGTGGATCGCGGTCAGGGCGCCTACGCCGACCACCGCCGCGGATGCCACCGCAGAGCTCTCGATGAGGGGCCCGGCGCGTAGAAGCAGGTAGGGGCCCAGGTGAATCGAGATCGCCCCGTAGAAGATCGCGCTGGATGGCGTGGGGCCCTCCATCGCTCGGGGCAACCATCCGCCCAGTGGCATCTGAGCCGCTTTTCCCATCGAAGCCCACAGCAAGAGCAACGCGATCAACAGCGTGTCGCGCTCCGAAGAGGGCGCGGCAAAGCCGATCCATGGTGCATCAGGGGACGCCACCATGGCCGTCGCAGCCGCCTTGTGATGCAGCCAGACCGCGGCGCCGAGCAGCCCCACATCGCAAATGCGATAGGTCAAGAACGCGCGAAGCGCGTGCTCGACCGGCTTCTTGCGCTCGTGAAAGAACGCGATGAGCAACGCGGAGGTAACCCCGACAAGCTCCCAGCCGAAGAAGACGAGGTCCAAGTTGCCAGCGAGAACCACGGTGAGGACACCCGCGCCGAACAGAGTGAGCAGGAAGTAGAAGCGAAAGAAGCCCGGTTCTCGATGAAGATAGCGGCGCGAGAACACTCCGATCACCCCCACGAGGATCGCGGAGAACGCCGCAAAGGTCGCGGAAAGACCGTCACCTACCAGGGTCAACTTGAACGAATACTCCCCCACCGAATAGAAGGACCCGAGGTCGATGTCCTTGGCGTGGTGCTCATCGACGATCACGCAGCCCGTGAGGGCCAGCGCCGCGAGCGTTACCAGAATGAAGGTCCCCCCAACGATGCGAGCGACCGTCTCCTCGCTCATCTTCACGCCGAACCACGCCGGAACTCCCAGAAAGAATACCGCGCAGAAGGGCAGGCCGATCACCAGAACCAACATTGTCGCCTGAAACATCAGAAGGTCCTCGCGAGAGCCGTAGCTCGGGGTGTCTCAGGCATCGGCTCCGTGCCGAAGGCGGCCGTGATGTGCGCCGGCGCCAGATGCTCGAGGGTTCCGGTGTAGTAGTCGGCAGAGCGGATGGCCGCCGGCAGTCGCAGCGATTCGGGCTGGTGTGCCTCGAACGCGCCCTGGTCGAAGACGTGCAGCGCATCGGAATCGGGATCCCAGGCGATGAACTGAATCCAACCGTTTCTGATGAGGCGATCCAACGCCGGAGTCTCCTCCAGGACCTTCTCCAGCAAGCTCCTCTTCGCCTCGACGATCGTCAGCAAGCGAACGGGTTCGTGGATCTCCACCATTTGCCAGGGTAGCCCGGTGCGCAGGTCCGACGCGTGTCCGTCCATCACGCCGAAGAGCCCAGAGATGTTGTGCGGGAGCTTCGTTCCACACCCGTACCCGACGGGGTCAACGAAGCTGAAGTAGTACTCGAGGTTGATCCCGGCTCCAACCGGGCCGACAGACAACAGCAGCCTGGTCAAGACGCTCCCCTCGTCGTCGTCTTGATCGGGGTCGTAGGAGACAAGGAAAGCTCGACGGTCCAAGAACAGGCCGCGTGTCCGGGCGCGCCGACCGACGATGCAGACCGCGTTGGTGGCGTGTCCATACTCCGGTCGGGGTTGAGCCAGATCGATCGACCGTGACTCGGTATGCGCCACTGCTGGCCCCAACGAATACCCCCGTGGCCCGGACTCGAATCGGCGACAGCGTTCGTGCGCGTCGAGCACAGACGCCTCCGCCATCTTGCGCTTGACCTCGCCAAATGGCTCGGTGAGAGCCGACGGCACCAGGTCCTCGTCGAAGTAGAGGACCGCTCCGTCAGCCGTGTTGTGATACGCCCCAACGAACCAGGTCCCCTCCGGGATCGCCTGGCCCATGGCCGACAGGCCCGCGCGAACCTCTGGGTGGTTTGCCATCGCCGCAAACGCGCGCGCGTTCGGCCCCCCCCGGCCTCCACCGGTGGCGCCGCAATCGTGGGCCGCTTCGTGCGGGTTGTTCAAGCTGCTGGAGCCGTGCCCAACGATGAGCACGATCGGACACAGGCTTCCGATCGACATCGTCTCGAGCGTGTTCGCGACGATCTCGACCATCTCGGCCACGTGGAACCCGGCTTGCATCTTGGCGGTGCTCGACTCCGCACAGTATTCGAGTTGAAGACGGGTCGGCGGGCGTGCTGGGCGGTGAGCGGCAAGCCGGTGGGTCCACTTCTCGAACGCGCGTGGAAACATGCACCGGCCGATGATCGGTACGAGGGAAGCGACGCCGATCGTCGACGTCACGATGCCGCCGCTGAACAAGCTGTGCGACGCTCTCGTCAGGAAGTGCTTGCGCTGGCCTGTGGCTCGATTCGCCCTCTCGTAGTCACGAGTTGAGGTGTCCTGCAGCGGGAACTCTCTGACGACGTGCCGTGGAACGATGGTCACCGGGCAGAGCGGCCGCGGATGCAGGTCCTCCATGCCTTGGTATGCCATGGGCACGCCGAAGAAGCCTGCGAACCCGAAGGTCTCGACCGCCGGTGCGCACTCCTCGAGGTGGCGGCGCAGGGACTCCTCACGATCGTCGATGCAAAAGACCGCCTGGAACTCCGGCTCGGGGGGGCTGGGCTCCCCGAGCCGGCAGTGCGCCGCCAGACCATCCAGCACAACCATGCGGTGGCGGCGTTCGTAGGCGAGATGCAAGAGCCGCCTTCGCTCGAGACCGTTGAACTGGCGCACTTCACCGACCCAGGCCCTGGCGTTGTCCGGTTTGAGAAGCTGGCTGATCTCGAAGGGGACGATCTGGCTGAGAATGAACGCCTCGTACACCAGCTCGGTCCGGAACGAGTCTTCAGCGACCCGATCCATGGGAGCGGAGTCCGCGAGGGTCGACATCTCCAACCCATTCCCGTCGTTGGCGAGCGCCCTGCGAGCCGCGGCGACGTCGAGAGTCAGCTGGACTGCCAGGTAGTCCATCAGCCGAGCGGGGCGAGCCTCCACCGGGGCGAGATCGGGGCGCGTTTCGAAGGTGTGCACCATGCCTGCCCAGCCCCGGAGCGAGAGGAGCGTGGCATCGATCACCGAACCACGCTCTTCGTCCGGGATTCCCATCGCGCCGAGCGCCCACTCGACGGTTTGGTCGGCACTCCAGGATTGCGCCTCGTGCTCTCTCAAGATGGCGGAGAGCCCTCCGAGACCGTGTGGCTCGCACACAGCCGTCAGACCGTAGAGTCGGCGACAAGCGACGAGAAAGCCCGCCTCACGGTCGGGCATCGACCAGGACGCCAGCCCCTGATCGAGAAACGCCCCGGCCAGGCGGATCAGCAGTGGCTGCACGATCTCGTCGGTGTCGACCCCGGTAGCGGCAAGCACGCGGTCGCGAACCCGGGGGCAGGGTACCCGCTGCTCCTGGGCAGGCACGGCTGCGTCCAGCGCGCGCCAGAGATCGCCCAGAAGTGCTGCCTGTAGGGCGGGCTCGGATCGATCGGCCTGAACGCCCACGGCCAGCCGGGCCTCCGCAAGCAGCTCACGTCGGCGTTCTGGCGTCACCTCGGGACAGAACCGCAGCAGCGCATCCGTCTCGTCCAGAGTCCATCGGAGCGCGGAGTTGCGTGGAATCTCGAACAGGTGCCGCAACCGAAACAACCTGAGATCTCGGCGCGCAGGACCGCCAGGGAAGACTTCCCCGTCGCCAACGGTGGGATCGCCGACGATCACTTCCCGCAGATCGGTGTCGTGGATCCGCCCGTTTCTGATGCACTCGGCGAAGGCATGCTCCGACTGATAGGGCTCCGTGCCGTAGATCTTCGATGCAGCGACAACGGCGTCATCAAACGTTCGATCTTCGAACGCATGCAGCGTGTTGTGATGGACGAAGGCGTGCAGAGGAGCCTGGCTGGGCAGCAGGTGCCGGGCGTGCTCCAGGGCGGACTCCAGGCTCGACCGCTCGGAGCGCTCAGCTGAATCGACAGTTGTCACTTGAGCCTCCGGCGCGATGCGTCGGGGTGGCTGGACGCCGTCACCATCTCGTTGATGCCGAGGATCTTCATCTCGGTTCCTGGCCACTCGCTTGCCGTGGCGCGGACCCGAAGAAGGAACGTGTGGTCGACGACCACCACGTCGGACAGGTCGAGAATCACGGTGCCGACGGATTCGTCGACCTTCTCGAGGGCCCGCCGAACGCGGAGGAGACTCGTGAAGGCCGCGGCCCCATGCAGCTTGATGCGAAGCTCTCCGCCCTCGCGTTCCTCCACGACGCGCGTGCGCACCAAGTCGCGGAGCCTTGCGCCTCTGAACGTATGAAGGACGGTCTTGAGGGCCAGGCCGACGGCGACGCCGATCAGCAGATCAGTCGCCAGCGTGGTCACGAGGGTCACGATGAACAGGGCGAACTGATCCAGCCCGATCTCCTTGGCGTGCAACGCCTCCTTGGGGGACGCCAGACGCACGCCCGTATAGACGAGCATCGCCGCGAGCGCGGCGAGCGGGATCATGTGCAGGAGGCCGGGGATCAGAGCGACGCTCACGAGGAGGAGCGCGCCGTGGAAGAAGTTCGACCAGCGCGACTTGGCACCTGCGTCGATATTCGCCTTGCTGCGGACGATCTCCGAGATCATCGGTAGTCCACCGATCATCGCGCAGGCCAGGTTTCCGACACCTACGCCGAGCAGGTCGCGGTTGAGGTTCGACGACCGCTTTTCCGGGTCGAGTGTGTCGACGGCGAGGACGCTCAGCGTCGACTCGATCGTTCCGACGAGGGCATACATCACGATGTACTTCAGCGATGTTCCGGTGAAGATCACGGAGAAGTCGGGGAACGCGATCGCGTTCGCGATGGACCCGGGAAGCTCGACGAGGAACTCCGGCCCGACGCTGAAATCCTTCGAGAACAGGTGGTACGAGTGCAGATGATCCAGGTCGAAGAAGAGTCCGATGGGGACCGTCAACGCCAGCACGATCACAGGCGCGGGGATCGCTCGGGCGATGCGATGTCGGATGAGCGGGTGCAAGAACAGGATCAACAACGACAAGACGCCAAGGAGAAGAATCTCGGGGTTGGCGTTGGCGATGCTGTGCGGGATCTCCGCAAGCAGCTCGAGCGGCTCGCTCCCTTCCGGAGAGACGCCCATGACGATATGAGCCTGCTTGGACACGATGATGATGCCGATCGCGGCCAGCATCCCATGCACGACGGCTGGCGACATGGCGATGCCGGCGGACGCCGCCCTGAACAGGGCAAACAGGATCTGGATCCCCGCGGCGACGACGCCGACGGCCAGGGCGCGCTTGTAGCCAACGATGGGGTCGCCGCCACCGAGCTCTTGGACCGCGCCGAGTGCGATGACGATGAGCCCGGCCGCTGGCCCCTTGATCGTCAGCCGAGAGCTTCCGAGAAACGAGACGATGACACCGCCGATGACGGCGGTGGAGATTCCGGCGACCGGAGGAAACCCGCTGGCCAAGGCGATCCCGAGGCACAGCGGCAGAGCGATAAGAAAGACGAGAAAACCGGACTTGATGTCTCCGGCGTTGAACCCGCTGAAGGGGGCGGACATGGACCTTCTCCTGGAACCCGAGCGCGCTCCTCGGCGAAGGGCCTCGGAGACGCGCCAATGACGTGAAAACCCCCGTAAGGGGACAATGGGGTCGTCAGGTCAGGGGTGGAGCGCGAGCCAGCGGGGTCGTGCCGAGAGGCTCGCAAGGGGACTGGGCCTCGTCGAGGTCCGATCCGCCGCAAGCGCGGCACAGAGCGGGAAGGTGAATCCGCGGTGAGGGCGCGAGATCGTCATCCTTTTCTTCTTCATCGGCCAAGTCGACGGCCGGCTGATCGGCTACGTCGCACCGGTCGGCAGAGGTGCCGACCGTGTCCGCAATGGCTGGAGCGGGCAGCCCCAGCAAAAGGGTCAGGAGAAGTTTGAGGAGGATGAACACGGCGTACTTCTACTCTCCCTCTCCCGCCCTCTGTGAGAGAAAAAGTTGTGGTTTTCCGTTTTCTCGCTGAACGCCTGCCCGAGAGTCTCGCTCCCTTCCAAAGAAGGCTTGGCCTGCTCCGTTCTCCGGAGGAGCTGAGCGATGGCACCGAGTTGGATTCATGAAGCGCGGGCGCCCCCATGCGAGGCGTCCCAGGCGCTGCATCGAGATCCGTTCGAGCCGTCTGCTCGCGACCATCGTCGGCGGCTGATCGCGCAGTGCGCCGGCGTCACCACACCTGCCGCTGTGAGCTAGGGCCGCAGCGCCGGGTCCGGGTCGGTGGGGACGCCGGCGAGTCCCGTGCCGGGAGCGCAGGAGAGCAGCACGATGCGACCGCCGTAGCCCGAGGCGATCAGCTCGTCGGTGCCGTTGCGGCCGTCGAGCTCGGCGGCCGCAAGCCAGTGGCCCTTGTCGCGATCCACGAACAGGGTGGTCGCCTCCCAGGTGCTGCCGGGTGGTCGCGAGAGCAGCTGTACCTTGCCCGAATAGCCGAAGACCGCCACGGTCTCTACCTGCGGGTCGGGATCGAAGCGCCCCGTGGCCAGACCCCGCGGCCCCTGGGGACCGGCGTACACGATCTCGCGCTGCCACGTTCCGCCCTCGGGCCTGCCCTGCAGGCGCAGCACCAGTCCGTCGTCACGGGTCACGTAGAGAACGTGCGCCTCGCCCGGCTGGGTGCCGGGCCGCAGGGCCAGACGCCCGAAGCCCATGGGCTCGGAGAGGATCACCCGCTTCTCCAGGCCATCGGGCCCGAGACGCAAGAGCACGACCTCCCCGTTGCGACAGACTGCCGCGATCCAGGGCCGCTCGTTCACCTCTTGGGGCAAGAGCGTGGCCTGGCGCACTCGTGCATTCAGGTTGCCGACAAGAGACGCGTCGAAGCCACCGCGACCGTCGGGTGTCATCAGGTAGGTCTCGCCTCGATGAGTGAAGACCAGCAACTCGGCCCCGGCCCCTTCGGGCCGCAAGTCGCCGCCCACGAGCGTGTGGATCTCTTCGGCAGCGAAGCGCGCGATGGTGCGCACATCGAACCCGCCCTCTCGCAGGGGCACGATCTGGATCAAGTTGCCGCGTTGGCCGCCGGCGTAGATCTCGCGGCCGGCCACGGCTGGATCGAGGTCGAGTTGCTGCAGGGCGCCGAGCCAGGCGCCGTCCTCGACGGTGTAGTGGGGTGTCCACTTGCCGCTGTAACTCGAGAGCAAGATGCAGCGGCCGCGATCGTCCAGGCCGAAGATGTCCGGGCAGCCGTAGAGAGTGAACGCGTCCAAGGTGCCGACGGTCCAGATGCCCACTTCGCCGTTGTCGATCACCAGGCTGGCCTGCCAACCGGGTGCGGCGGGTAGATGAACCTCCTGCCGGGCGGGGTCGAGTGGTGGCAGATTGGTCCCCGTCTCAGGCGGTGGTGGAGCGCTGCTACAGGACAGGGCCAGCAGCGAGATCGAGAGCGCGGCCAGACCTCTGCCGAGGGTCCTTCCGGTGACTGTCGTGTCTGTGCCGTCGTCAGCGTGGGCAAGCTGGAGCCGATCGATCATGATTCTGGCCTCGTCGGGGACAGGAGCCCCATCATGCTCCTACGGGACGTGACCATCGAGGCCATTCGATGCGGAGAATCCGCAAAGGCTGCCATGTGTTTGCGATGGTAGTTGGCCTCGCTCTCGGAGGCTTCTGTCCCTTGGCGCGGAGCCTGAATCACCGAGCGATTGACAACGGGATCGCTGCACTTGGCTGAGGACCGACTTCTGTGCCAGGATCCAGGGCATGAATCTGATCTTGCAGCCGCGATCCGCCCGGGGCGCCTTGCCCCCTGGTCGAAGAGCGCGCTGGCTGGCCGTCCCGCTCTGTCTGGTCGCCATGACCGCGTTCGCGCGCGGCGGTGACCCGCCCCCCAACATCCTGTTCCTCTTCGCTGATGATCAGCGACCGGACACGATCGCGGCCCTCGGGAACGAGCACATCAAGACGCCGCATCTCGACTCCCTGGCGGCCGAGGGCTTCGCCTTCACGGGCAACCACTGCATGGGGTCGCGGCACGGCGCCGTGTGCCAGCCGTCACGGGCCATGCTCATGAGCGGCCGCACTTTGCACAACGTGCGCGACGACCTGGCGGGGGTGACGACTCTGGGCGAGGTGCTCGAGGGCGCTGGCTACCGCACCTTCGCCACGGGCAAGTGGCACAACGGGCGGGAGTCTTTTCGGCGCAGTTTCCAGCGGGGACGGGCGGTGATGTTCGGCGGCATGTCCGACCACTTCGGCGTGCCCCTGGTCGACATGATCGCCGACCGCTCGGGGTTCGAAAACGAGCGCACAGGTGAGGGACATTCGAGCGAACTCTTTGGCGACGCGGCCATCGGCTTCCTGGCCGAGCAGGCGCAGAACCCTTCGGACGACCCGTTCTTCTGCTACGTCGCCTTCACGGCGCCTCACGACCCGCGGGATCCGCCCGTCGCCTGGCGCGAGTACTACGGGGAGAACCCGCCGCCATTGCCGCCCAACGTGCTGCCCCAGTACCCCTGGTGCTTCGACCTCGCCACGCTGACCCTGCGTGACGAGGTCCTGGCCGCTTGGCCTCGAGATCCCGCGGTTCTGTCCCAGCAGCTCGGCGAGTACTACGGTCTGATCAGCCACCTCGACGCCCAGGTGGGGCGCGTGCTCGCGGCCCTCGAGCGTCTCGGCCTGGCCGACGACACGCTCGTCGTCTACTCGGCGGACCACGGTCTGGCCATGGGCAGCCACGGGCTGCTTGGCAAACAGAACCTCTACGAGCACTCCATGGGCAGCCCGTTGATCCTGCGCGGACCGGGGGTGCCGGCCGGCGGACGCAGCGAAGCGCTGACCTACCTGCTCGACCTCTACCCGACGCTCTGCGCGGTCGGCGGGGCCCGGCTGCCCGAGGGCGTGGAGGGCAGCGACCTGCTGCCTGTCGTGCGCGGCGAGCGGCCGGCGGTGCGCGACTCGCTGTTCACGCTCTACCGCGACAGCCAGCGCGCCGTGACCGACGGCCGCTGGAAGCTGATCCGCTACCCGAAGATCGACGTGACCTTGCTCTTTGATCTCGTCGCCGATCCCCACGAACGCAACGATCTGGCCGCGGACCCGGCCCACGCCGAGAAGCTCTCCCACCTGCGCGCCCTGCTGGAGGACTGGCAAGAACGTAGCGGCGACGAGTGCCCCTGGACTGTGGACGAGCTGCAACCGGCTCGGGTCGACCTGTCCGGCCGGGAGCGGGTCCCGGATCGCCACCAGCCGGAGTGGATCCGCAGCAAGTACTTCGGCTGCTAGCAGCCTGTCGGAGTAATGCCCCGTGC
>Ga0209992_10000503_pt1 | contig 52434 bp, 46 predicted proteins | sample 2SBtaG_2_FD_182564 | JGI IMG/M metagenome (GOLD analysis project Ga0209992, IMG submission 182564) | Deep subsurface microbial communities from Kolumbo volcano to uncover new lineages of life (NeLLi) - 2SBTROV12_ACTIVE470 metaG (SPAdes)... | ecosystem: Environmental > Aquatic > Marine >... | reverse complement strand
GGTTCCAGCGGCGGCGCGCCGGATGCGGGCGGTTCCAGCGGTTCCAGCGGCGGCGCGCCGGACGCGGGCGGTTCCAGCGGCGGCGCGCCGGATGCGGGCGGTTCCAGCGGTTCCAGTGGCGGCGCGCCGGACGCGGGCGGTTCCAGCGGTTCCAGCGGCGGCGCCCCGGACACCGCGACGGGCTGCACGAAGACCGACCCGCCCGAGGAGGCGTGCGATGGGGTCGACAACGACTGCGATGGCGTGACCGACGACGGCGGCGACAAGCTCTGCGCCGACGGCAACGCCTGCACCAACAGCACGTGTGGCGGCAAGGGCGGCTGCAAGCACGCGCCCGTCGCCGGTGAGTGCGCTGACGGCGACGCCTGCACGGTCGGCGACGCGTGCAAGAAGGGAAGCTGCACCGCGGGCTCACTCAAGGACTGCGATGATGGCGACAAGTGCACCACCGGCGAGACCTGCAAGGCCGGCCAGTGCGCGCCGGGCACCCAGCAGGTCAAGTGCGACGACGCCAACCCCTGTACTGCCAACGCGTGCGACAAGGCCAAGGGCTGCGTGACGACCGCGAAGTCGGGTGAGTGTGCCGACGGCAACGCCTGCACGGTCGGAGACGCTTGCAAGGACGGCAAGTGCGCGGCAGGACCGGCCAAGGATTGCGATGACGGCGACGCGTGCACGAGCGACAGCTGCAAAGCAGGAAGCTGCGCGCACGATCCAGCGGGTGCCGCTGGCCAGACCGCGGTCTGCGACGATGGCGACAAATGCACGACCGGTGACGTCTGCAAGGCCGCAAAGTGCACGCCAACCGGCACGCTCACATGCGATGACGGCAACGCCTGCACCACAGACGCGTGCAACAAGCTCAAAGGCTGCGTGAACCAGGCCAACAAGGCCGAGTGCAGCGACGGCAACAAGTGCAGCGTGGGCGACGCCTGCAAGGCGGGCAAGTGCGCGCCGGGCAAGCCCAACGTGTGCGATGACGGCAACGCTTGCAGCAACAACAGCTGCGATCCAAAGCTCGGCTGCGTGTTCGCGCCCAACACCAAACCGTGCGGATCCGACGACGCCTGCAAGGGAGTAGGCAAGTGCGCAAACGGCAAGTGCGTCGTGGGGCCAGCAAAGAAGTGTGATGACGGCAACAAGTGCACCGCTGACAGCTGCACCAAGGGTCAATGCTTGTTCAGCAAGATCCCCGGCTGCGGCGTGATCGATCCGTGCAAGGGCGTGAACTGCAACGACAACAAGGCGTGCACGGCCGACGCCTGCAAGGCCGGCAAGTGCGTGTACACCGCGATCAAAGGGTGCGGCGGCAACCCAGGGGTCTGCAAGGCCCACGCCGACTGCGACGACAACAAGCCCTGCACCGCCGACGAATGTCACGGTGGCGTCTGCTGGCACAAGGGCAAGCCAGGCTGTGGTGATGTCGCGAAGTGCAAGTTCCACATCGACTGCGACGACGGCGACAAGTGCACCCAAAACGAGTGCCACAACGGGGCCTGCACCGCAGCAACGATCCCCGGTTGCGGCGCCAACCAGGGCAAGTGCTTTTCCGCCAAGCAGTGCGACGACGGCAAGCTCTGCACCAAGAATGTCTGCCACGGCGGCAAGTGCTCCTACCCCGCGATCGCGGGCTGCGGCGGCAACCCCGGTGGTTGCACGTCCAACGCGCAGTGCAATGACAACGACGCGTGCACCGTGGACAAGTGCGCCAGCGGCAAGTGCAGCTACCTGCTCATGAACGCTTGCAGCGGCCCGTGCAAGGCCGACACCGGCTGCGACGACGGCGACAAGTGCACGACCAACAAGTGCAGCGACGGGCACTGCAAGTTCCTCACGATCGCCGGTTGCGGCGGTGGCGGTGGCGGTGACAAGTGCAAGGGCGTGACCTGCGACGACAGCAAGGCGTGCACGGCGGACAGCTGCAAGGACGGCAAGTGCAAGTACGCCGCGATCCCGGGCTGCGGCGGCAACAAGGGGGCCTGCAAGCAAGCGAGCGACTGCGCGGACGGTGACGGCTGCACGACCGAGAAGTGCAACGCGGGCGCCTGCGAGTTCATCACCAAGGGCGGCTGCGGCGGCAGCTACTGCAAGGCGGACGGCGACTGCAACGACGGCGACAGCTGCACGCAGGACCTCTGCCATGGCGGCGGCACATGCCAGAACAAGACGATCCCGGGCTGCGGCGGCAACACGGGCAAGTGCGGCAAGGCGACCGACTGCGACGACGGCAAGAAGTGCACGTTGGACAGCTGCGCGCTCGGCGCTTGCGTCTACACACCGATCATCGGTTGCGGTGGCAACCCGGGGACCTGCGTCGGCAAGTGGCAGTGCAACGACGGCGAGCCCTGCACCAACGACTACTGCCAGAACAGCAAGTGTATGTACGTCGTCAATCCCAAGTGCATCTTCACCGGCAACTGCAAGGGCGCGACCGACTGCGACGACGGCGACAAATGCACGAAGAACCAGTGCCACGGCGGCAAGTGCCAGTACACGACCATCGCCAGCTGCAGCAACCCACCCAAGTGCACCAAGGACGCCGACTGCAAGGAGCAGAAGTGCCAGTTCCGCAAGTGCGTGGTCGGCGCATGTGTCTACGCGCCGATCCCGGGCTGTCACTGATGGCGCGGTTGCCAGCGCGAGCCGGGTCCGGGCACAGGCGTGTACTTCATCCTCTGTAGCGAGCCGACGTCGCCGGCGACGCCGCCGAAGACGCCATGGATCGTCCCGGTGTGCTCGGTCCCGCCCATCACATCCGCCACCAGAGATCCTCAAGCTTGCTGAGCGTGCCGTTCAGCCGCGTGACCTGATCGTGGGTCAGCATCTTGTCGATCGCCTTGCGAGCCTTGCGGTCGGCCTCGTGGATGCTCATCGCCGCGTCAGCGACCGAAGTGTCGCCACGAATGACGCTGCGGACCACGTCGAGATGATGCTCGCGGCGTTCGCGGACGACCGCGCCGAGGTCCGCGGCCTCGTCGTCATCGAGGCCAACCATCGACGCGAACTCACGCACGCCGAGGTCGATCGTCTCTTCGCGCAGAGTCTGAACGAGGTCGGACCGGCGCACGGTCTCGTCGCCTTCGACCTGCACCGGCGGCTCCGGCTCCTCAGCAGGCGGTGCCGCTGGTTGCGCGTCGGCCTCGACAGGTGGCGCTGGCGGTGCCGCGCCGGTCTCGACAGCGTTTCGCTCGCGGGCGGCCAAGGCGCGGACATCCTCCCGCAGGCGCGCGAGATCCTGAGTGAGCTGCTTGCGGTTCCGATCGTGGCGGGCATGCGTGGTGGGGAGCGTGCTCTCAAGCGTCGTCATGGCGATCCGTAGACGCCGCTCCGTGGCGTCCAGCCGGCTGCGCAGCGCGTCGATGCGCGGCGAAATGCGGGCCACGTCGGGCGGCTTGATGGCGGCGACCGGCGCGAGTGACGCGGCGATGGCCACCGACCTGGTGCCCGCTTCGAGAGACGAGACACGCGCCTGCAGATGTGAGAGCGAGCGGTGCCCCAGCCATCCGCTGATCACCAGCCCCAGGACAGCGCCGACGACGCTCAACGCCAGCCAGCGGTTCATTGCGCGCTCCGCAACCCAGCCGGTTGCTGTTGTTGTTCGAGCCGGTGCGCGCGGCAGCACGGAGGGAGCTGGGCGCGGATGAGCTTGAGCGCCCGCGACGCCTTCACCACGAAGTCCTCATCGCTCGCGACGATCAGGCGATTCGGATGGCCCGCCCACGCCGCGAGGATCCGACGATCGATCTCCTGCGCCTCGGATGCCGACTCCACACGAAGCGCGTTGTCGCGGTTGTAGCCGTGGTTCGCGTCGGGTGTACGCAGGTGGATCACGGCCGCGTACCTGCCGAGCTCGTCTTCGAGGCTCGTGCCGAATTCGGCCCAGTAGGAGTCCATTGAGCCGGGCCAATACGCTGCCCCGTCGATCGTGCCGCGGTCGCAGAGCCCCACCACGACCTGACCTTCACCGACGACGAGCGTCTCCAGCTCGCGTTGGATGTGGAAGATGGCTCTCTGCGCCGCTCTCCGCGCGGGATCGCTCTCGTGCCGCGGGAAGCCGCCTCCGAAGACGACGCCTGCGGCCTCCGGAAGCACCCCAACATGCGAACAGAACGAACGAAGAGCCATCTCAAGTACCGCGGTCTTTCCGGCGCCCGGACCTCCGGTCACTGCGACGAGCCGCGTTGCGTGGAAGTCGCGGCCGCACGCGCAAACCTCCGAGCCGATCAGCAAGCTGGTCATGTTGCCTCCTGCGCCCCGCCAGGCACGCGCCAACGGAACTCGCAGCGGTCCGCGCCGGCCGCGATGGTGGTCCGCCGCTCGAGGCGCGCGCCCCACATCTCTGCGAGGGGAAAATCGAGGTTGCACCAGGACTCGACGCACAGCTCGCCGAGGCCCTCCGCGAGGAAGTACTCGGCGACCGGGCAGCGGCGGACGTCGAACGCGACGACATCCGCCCCGCTGGCGACATCCACCATGTCGTATGAGGGCGCGCTGAACGGGAAGTACCGGAAGAGATCCGTCGCGCGTTTCACGCGGTCGGTGGTCGAGCGCGCGCCGACCCTGGACAGCGCGGTGGGGACCGCTGCGATCTTCGCATAGGCTCGCCAGGTGACCCCCGCGGTCAGCGAGCGGGCCTCGCTCCGTGCGAGCCCTCGGCCGAGCAGCGACCGGTACAGGCCGATCGTGAGCGCCGCCAGGTGGACCATGAGGCGGCCGCCTGCGGATGCCTCACGCGGGAGCTCGCTGCGCCGCGCCTCGTAGTCAGCGAACGTGTCATCGAGGATCGCTCGGATCGCGCCCCGGTTAAAGCGCGCCGACAGCGAGCCCTGTGCCGCCGTCGCAAGAACCGGCCTGAGCGCGCGCATCGTGTTCACCGTTGCGTCTCCGCGTGCGCACCGCGCCGGCGCGATCCAGGGCGGGGCAGCCAACGCGGCGTACGGCCGCCGTACTCTTGCCACACGTGCTTGAACTCAGAGGCCCGCATCACAAGGAACCCAAGCATGATGACGATGAACCTGAGATACTGCGGGTGGCGCACGTATGAGTAGGGGCCGGTCCAGGCGGCGCTCGCGCTGCGCCGACCAGAGCACCCGCCAAGAGGCCGACAGGACGATGAACCCCGCGACTCCCCTGGCGTTGGCACGTTGAGAAATGACCCATGGCGATCCTGCGGCGCGCCCATTTTCAATAGCCTCGGATCGGTTGAGACATCAGTCATTTCATTATGTTATGAACCCAACGAAGGGCGTCGCGACAAGTCTGCGCGGCTCCTGCTCAATTCAGTGACACGCCCCAATACTATGTTCAGGGACACGCCCTAATACTATGTCTCGCAGAAATCGTGCCAATGGTCGCCACCCCTCCTTCCGCGGTCTTTTCTGCGCGACAGGGATCCAAAGTGTCGAAGAATCAACATAGACCGTCGATTTTTCGACGTAGTTCCCGGACCGATCGACACAACTCGGGGAACGAATCGCGCCTGCACATCGTGGGCAGCCTGGGCCGCTGGATGGTCGCGCTCTTCGTCGCCGCATCGCTCGTCCCGTTGCTCGCCAGCAACTTCTGGGGCTACGTGAACACGCGCGAATACGCGCTCGCCAGCGCCCGCCGAGAGGTCCGCGAGATGGCGTTGCGTGGCGCTGCGGACGCGCGCTCGTTCGTCCGCGAGGCGCACGATATGCTCCCGTCGATGATCTCGGGCAACCAACACCTCTTCGCGACGACCCGCGCGCTCATGTTGCCCGCCGCTGCGACGGAGCACGCCACCTTTCGCCAAGCGTTGCGGATCCATCTCGCGGCCAAGGCGAGCAGCGGTCAAGGCCGCGAGTTCGCCGTGCTGACCGAGCGAGGCGTGCTCCTGGCCTCGTCCAGGCTGAAGCGGCCGGCGGGGCAGGACTGGTCGACGTCGCCGTGCGTCACCGCGCGCACGGATGACGATGTCGCGCTGCATGGCGCGCGCAACGGTCCCGAGGGACCTGAGTTGGTTGTCTCTGGCCCGGTGCGCGTCGGTCTGGGTATCCCCGAGGCGATCTTTTGCGCGCGCTTCTCTTTGATCGCTCTCGCTTCATCGCTCGCCGGTCAGCCGGGGCGCCTCGCAGGCACGCGCATCTCGCTGGTCGCCCACGACGGGTCTGTGATCGTTGAAACCGGGGGGCCGGGCTTGAACCGCGCGGGGACCGATGCCGGGGCGCGCGCAGGCCGCGCGTCTCTGATCGGGCGCGGGCTGGCAGGCGGCGCCGACGGTCGCTACACCACGTCCGCCGGCGAGGTGCTCGCAGCGTTCGCGCCTGTCGGCCCGGTGGCGTGGGGGATGCTCGTGGAGATCCCGGTCGCGAGCGCCCTGTCCGACCTTGAGCGGCTGAAGTGGCAGGCGCTCTGGGGAAGCACCGCGTTGGCCTCGCTGCTCGTCCTGGCCATCCTGGTCTTCGCGCGCGCCCTTGGCGCCTCGCTCGCGTCGATCTCCGCGGCCGCACAGAATGTGGCGCGCGGGCAGCTCGGCGAGCTCGTGCCCGAGCAGTCGATCGCCGAACTGGGCGACCTCGCGGACGCGTTCAACCGGATGAGCCGGGCGCTGCAGGCTTCGCACGAGAGCCTCGAGCAGCGGATCCTGGAGCGAACGGCGGCCCTTGAGCGCTCGCTGGACTTCGCCAACCTGCTGCTCGACTCGATCGATCACCACGTCATCGTCGTCGACAGGGACCGGCGGATCACCCGCGTCAACGCAGCCGCGCGGGCCGCGTACGGCGAGGCGCTGGTCGGTGCGGGTTTCGAGCGCCTGTGCGAGGGCCTCGCCGCGAAGATGCCGACCGTCGATGGGCACCGCTGCGCTGCGTGCGCCGTTCATCGCACCTTCGAGACCGGTCGCCCGGATCGCGCCGAGCGCGCTGTCGACACGGCGACGGGGCCGCACATTGTCCAGCTGCAGACCTGGCCGATCGGCGTCGAAGGTCAGGTGGAGGCGGTTGTCGAGATCGGTCGGGTCGTCACCGACGAGCGGCAACTGCAGGCCCAGATGATGCACCAGGAGAAGATGGCGGCGTTCGGGTTGCTCGCAGCCGGGATGGCCCACGAGATCGGCAACCCGCTCGCGGTCATCGCGTCGCAGCTCCAGCGCCCGGGCGTCGGCGCCGACCCGGAGAGGACCCGCGAGGTGCTCGCTGCCGTACAATCTCAGGTCGAGCGCATCGGGCGGCTGCTGCGCGAGCTCGTCGACTTCGCCAGGCGCAAGCGTGACGTTGTGGGCTGGACCAACCTGGTCGCGGTGACCGATGACGTCTGCCGCCTGCTGGGGCACGATTCCCGGGCGCGCGGCGTACGAATCGACAACGCCCTGCCGGCGGATCTACCGCCGGTTCGGCTGCTGGAGGATCACATGGTCCAGGTGTTGCTCAACCTCGGCATGAACGCCTTGGACGCGATGCAGGATGGCGGCGAGCTGCGCTTCGACGGCGCGGTCGAGGGCGACACCGTGGTGATCCGGGTCCGGGACTCGGGTGGGGGCATCGCGGACGCCGAGCGCGGTCGGGTCTTCGCGCCGTTCTTCACGACCAAACCGGCGGGGCGCGGGACCGGGCTCGGTCTCTTTGTGAGCCGCAACGTGGTCGCCGGCTTTGGCGGCGCGCTCACATTGGAGGCAACAGGTGAGGCTGGCACCGTGTTTGCGATCAGCATCCCGCTGCCCGAGGTGCCTTTGTCGTCGGCGGGTTCGGAGCGGCGATCATGAGCGGTCGCGTCCTGGTCGCCGACGATGAGCGCCTGTTGCGAGCGAGCCTGTGTGAATACCTGGCGGACAGCGGTTATGAGGTCGAGGGCGTTGCGGACGGACAGGCCGCGCTTGAGCGGCTCGACGCGCGCGACTACGACGTGCTGTTGACCGACCTGCGGATGCCGCGATTGGACGGCATGACGCTGCTGCGCCGTGTCGCCGAGCGCCATCCGCAGACCTCTGCGTTGGTGATGACGGCCTACGCGTCGGTGGAGACCGCCGTCGAGGCGCTGCGGCTTGGCGCGTTCGACTACGTGCTCAAGCCGATAGTGTTCGCCGACCTCGGCCAGAAGATCGAGAAGCTGCTCCAGGTCAGCGAGCTGCGTGGCGAGGTGCAGCGGCTGCGCAGGCAGGTCCATGCCGACCGCGCGTTCGAGGGCATCGTCGGCCAGAGCGACGCGATTCGGACGGTCTTCGAGCAGGTCGAGCGCGTCGGCCCCACAGATACAACTGTGTTGATCACCGGGGAGAGCGGCACCGGCAAGGAGCTCGTGGCCCGCGCGCTGCACGCAAGGTCGGCGCTGGCAGACAAGCCTTTCCTGCCGGTGAACGTCGCCGCGATCCCCGCGGACATGCTGGCATCGCAGCTGTTCGGGCACGTCAAGGGCGCGTTCACCGGCGCGACGCGTGACCGTGACGGGCTGCTACGGGTCGCCCGCGGTGGCACGGTCTTCCTCGATGAGATCGGCGAGATCCCGCTCGGTCAGCAGGCGAAACTGCTGCGCGCGATCGAGAGCCACGAGGTGCTGCCCGTCGGCGCGGACCGGCCGATGAAGGTGCGATTTCGGCTGCTCGGAGCGACCAACCGCGCGCTGGAGGAGGCCGTCGCCCAAGGGCGCTTTCGTGCCGACCTGTTCTACCGCCTCAACGTGTTTCGGGTGAGCCTGCCCGCGCTGCGCGATCGGGCCGAGGACGTCGCGCCGCTCGCGCACCACTTCCTGCGGGTGCACAGCCAGCGGATGGGCCGGGCCCGGAGCGCGATCGACAACGCAACCATGCGGCTGCTGACCGCCTACGATTGGCCCGGCAACGTCCGCGAGCTGTCCAACGTGGTGGAGCGCGCCGTGATCCTCTCCAGCGACGGGCCGATAGGGGTCGCCCACCTACCTGCGGAGCTCCACGCTCGGCAAAAGGGGCCGATCAGCCTGAAAGATGCGGTGGCCGCAGCCGAGGCCGCCCATATCCGCCGCACACTCGCTGCGGCGGGCGGTGACAAGGAGGAGGCGGCCGCACTGCTGCGGGTGGATCGCGCGACCCTGTACCGACGGCTGAAAAAGCATGGCATCGGGTAGCGTCAGCGGGGACCGCTGGGCGGATGAACCGGTCCAGCCGTCGGCCGGGCGGCGACCTCGCGGACTGCTCGCCGTGCGCGACCGCCACTGGCGCTGGCTCTTCGCGGCCGCCCTGGGCGCTTTGCTGTTCAGCTGCGGCGGGATACTCGCCGCCTGGACACCGGCACCACGACCGCGCGCCCGGCCCACACCACCGTCGCCGCCGCCCGCTGTCCGTCGCTTCAGCGGCCTGCGCGAGCGCGGCGAGCACCTCTACGTGGCGAACGGATGCTTCGGCTGTCACGGTGACCGCGGCGCCGGAGGTGTGCCCAACCCGAACTCGATCCTGGGGTTTGTTCCAGCGCTGCGCGCCTTCGCCGACAAGGTGCTGCTGCATGACGCCGACGAGCGGGCTTGGGTCCTTGACAGGCTCGTGGCGGACCGCCCCGTCACGGAGCGCGATGCGCGCCCCCATCTACGCCACCCGGCGCGCTTCGCGGTGCGCTATCGGATGTTCAGGGAGTTGATCCGTAAGGGCAACCCGTCGCCAAGCCGGCACCTGGACCAGCCGCCCCCTCCGCTGAACATGCCGCCCTGGGCCGGGCGCCTTGAGCCCCGCGACATCGACGCGTTGATGGCGTACCTGCTGAGCCTGTCGCCCTAATCCTCGTCTTCCCAGTCATACGACTGGAGCAACCAGGCGATAATCGCGTCAACGTCGCGCGCGGAAAGCTGGCCCTTCCACGCGGGCATGTTCAGCGGCGGCGGCGGGCCGCGGGGATCCTTGCGACCGGCCGGGTTGCCGTCCCGGACCACGCCTTGCACCGCGTTGTATTGGGCGACGAAGCGCGGCCAGGTGCGGAACGGGGGCGGCTGCTCGTCCGCGTTGGGCGTCTCGCCGGACTCAAGGCGCTCGACGACCAGCTTGGCGTCCTCTTCATCGAACAGCATCAGCCGGTCGGGCAGCTCGGCCAGGCTGGGCACGGTGCCCTGGATCGAATTCGGGTTCGGCACCCCGCCGCGGCCGTCTGGACCGTGACAGGCGCCGCACGCTTTGTTCTTGAACAGCCACTTGCCGCGCGCGGCCAAATCGGCGAAACGGGGCTCAGGCGCGGGCGCCTTCATCGCCGCCGCGTCCGGCGCCTCGGCTGGCGTCGCGACCTTCGGGTCACCGGCGGTGGGCGCCGTGCTTCCCAAAACCGACGACGCTGGGCCATCGCCGGCGCGCAGGTACAGCCAGCCGAGCGCGGACGACAGCCCGACGATAGCCAGCGCGACCAGGCCGACGCGGCCGGTCCGATATGATCGTCGCGAAACAGGGGCATCAGTCACGTCACTCATCGTCGAGCTCCGGTTGAGGTGGGATCGCCGCCGGACAGCGGTGTCACTTCTTCAGGCGCGCCGCCACCGTTGCATTGCCACCGGGCTTGACAGTGACCTGGACCGGCTTGATCCGGAGCCGCTCGTTCCAGACTTTGAGCGTCCAAGTGCCTGACGGAACGCTGCGCAGGGTCGCCTTGCCGTCGCGGCCCACGACCGCGAAGAAGGGGTTTTGCAGCGCCACGATGTACGCGATCATCGACGGATGCATACGGCACAGTTGCGTGTACACGCCGCGTTGCTTGTAGGTGTACTTGCGGGTCTCGCCCTTGCCCCAGACGCCGAGGTCGTACTTCTCCTTGTCCGGCGAAAAGACGTTGTGGCCCGTCGCATCGCTGTTGCGGAACATGACCGTCGTACCAACCACGATCGGCAGCACGAACGGAACGAACTTCTGGTTCTTCTGATCCATCACCACCGGCTTGCGCGGCGCCGGCCACTTGCCGGTGACCCGCTCGAGGTAGACCAACGAGTTCCTGATTCGCTTCTTCTTCTTAGCGCTCAGCGTGACGTTGATGATGCCGGTCTTGGCGGTGGCGCACACGGCCGGTGCGGAGAGCGATAGACAAATGACGATGGTCAGCGCGGCAGTCAGCGCGGCTCCGACTGTGGCGTTGGGCAGTGGGCGGTTCATTGTTTGCTCCGTTGGCGCGCGGAATCCACGCGTGGTTGATGCGGTCTGAGTCAGTGGCCCGAGATGACGACGGGGAAGGACTTGGTGACGGTTTCGCCAGCGTCGTCGAACGCAAAATCGACGCGGTACGAGCCGCCGGCAAGCGCCTTGGTCGTCGTCCAGACGCCCGGGTCGCCCGCCGCCAGGGGCAGGACCTCGTGCAGGCTCCCACCGGCGGTTTGGGTGATGGTCGCCTCGGGTTTGATCGCGCCAGCCGGCTGGCCGTCCCTCGTCACAGTGAAGCTGTAGGTCAGCTTGTTGCCCGGGTGCAGCTCGTTTGGCGTAATCTTCATCGCGACCGCCCAACTGCCCGCGTCCGTCGCGTCCGTCGGGAAGCTGTGGTCGTAGCAGCCCGCGCCGGCGAGCAGGGCGATGACGACGACGCCAACGCTCGTCGTGAGCCGCTGAGCGGTTCGGTTGGTGATGGGCTTCATCTCGGTCTCCTTGGCACACGGGGGCTGTGGTGCATGGGGCAGCGTCAGAACGCGGTGGAGAGCGCGAATGAGGCGCCTTCGAACTCGAAGTGGCCACCGGGGTTCTGGGCCAGATTGGCCATCGCGCGCAGCGACACGTTGGCCCGCATCAGCACGTTGGCTCCGACGAGCGTGCGCTGAGCGTTGCCTGTCTCCTCGTCCGGCCACTGCTGCAGGAAGTGCTCGTAGCGACCGGTCGCCACCAGCCAGGGCCAGATCACCCAATCGGCCTGCGCGAAGATGCCGCGGAGGCTGCCGTTGCGCTGGTCTCCGAAGCTGGGCCGCTCATGCTCCTGCACGAAAATCGCGGCGACGAGATTGATGTCACCGAGCATCGCATTGACGTCCACACCGGCGCGCCAGAAGCGATCACTCTGGGTCTGTGTGCCACCCGCCGGGTCGCCGAACGTCGCGAAGCCGCTGTAGCCGAAACCGCCGAGCAACACCGACCATTCCGCCCATGGGTGCGACGACTTCGCGCCACCGATGCCGTCAAGCCGCATGCCGCCGAGCTTGTAGTCGACGCGGCCATAGAAGTCCTTGGCGCGGTTGCCGAGGTTGCTGCTGCCCTCCACGGCGCCCGCTACGTACCCCAGCCGACCGCTCGCGAGCACGCCGCTGAGTTCCACGCCGGTCTGTTCAGGCTCGGGCGACCAGGCGTTGCCACCGAACGCCACGGTGGTGCTGAGAAGATTGTGTCCCGTCAGGTTGCGGTGCACGCTGAAGCTGTTCAGGACCGGCTCGAAGCTGCCGACGCGGACCAGCAACGCGGGGGTTTCGAAGGGGCGGAAAATCACGTTGGGGCGTTCCAACTCGACGTCCGCCCCGTCGGTGGTCGCCGCCACCTCGAGCTTGGCGAACCAGCTGAGCATCTTGCCGGCCGTTCCGGCCGTAAAAAGCGCCGCTCCCGGGCGGCTGAATTCGATCCCGAGCGGCTCGTTGTGGTCGTCCGGCGCCCCGCCGGTCTGGCGTGGCACAGCGGCCAATCCGCCATGCGCGTGGCCACCGCCCAGCTCGCTTGTGAGCTTGGCCTTTTGCACGATTTGAAACGCTACGGGCACCGCACCGGGGATATCGCCGGGCATCACCGCGTTGGGAAACAGTTTGCGGTGCACCTTGTGGCCGAGCGCGAGCGGCTCGTCCTGGTTCGAGCCTTCCTCGTCGGCGCCGGGGAACCGGTAGCCGTTGCGGCGAAACGCCTCTCCGAACGGATTCAGCTTCGGAAACGCGGTGTGGCACGTCTGGCAGCTGGTCTCGTACTTGCGGGCGAACACGGGTATGGCGGCGGCTGGGGCCGGTACGATCAGCGCCGCGATGTACAGGACGGCGGCCGCCAAGACGGTTGTCGTGTGGCTGGCACGCCAGCGGTGCGTGAGACGGGCGTTCATGGTCGGCCTCCTGTGGCGGCGAGCGCCGCGATTCACCTCCCTTGATTGCACGCTCCAATCCAATCCGAATTGATTCAATTCAACCTGTGGATTTCAATGTTAAAAATGGCAGCAGCGCGGGCGCAATCAGCGGCCTGCCGTCGCAAGGGTGCGACGGGCGCGTGCGCCCGGATCTCGAACCTGCGACAGGTCACCAACCGCCTGAAAGTGCTGATATTTATCTGTTTGAATGCGCTGATGTCGGCGCTTGAGTCCGACAGGCATCGCAGATCTGCGACGTGCTCCCAGCTCGGGGCCGAGCTATTCCGCGCTGTCCGCGTCGGCGTAGCGGGCGAGCCGGTACAGCAGCGCGTGTCGCGGCATGCCGAGGTAGCGCGCCGTGGCCGATCGGTTGCCTTCGTGCCGCGCCAACGCTCTTTCGATGATTTCACGCTCAAGCGCCTTGAGCACGAAGGGGCGCTCGGGCAAGATCAGTTCGCCGGGCATGAGCAAACCCTTGGGTGCCACCTGGGTCGCCTCGCGGACCTCGGCGGTGGGCGAAGCGTGGGCGACCAGGTCGGTTAGGTCGAGAAAAGGACCCCGCCGGAGCAGGACCATGCGGTGGATGGTGTTGCGAAGCTCGCGGACGTTGCCCGGCCAGCGCAAGAGCTCCAGCGCCTTGAGCAGCGCCTCGCTCATGCCGATGGGTTCGTCGCTTACGCTCGCCAGGAAGTGACGGGCGAGGCATTCGATGTCCCCTGGGCGCTCGCGCAGCGGAGGGACGCGCAGCGGCACCACGGAGAGGCGATGATAGAGGTCTTCGCGGAAGCGGCCCGCGGCGACCTCCGCGGGGAGCTCCCGGTTCGTCGCAGCGACGACACGCGCATCCACCGCGATGCTACCGCCGCCGAGTCGGTCGACCACCGACTCCTCGAGCACCCGCAGGATCTTGGGCTGCAGCGGCAGCGGCAGCTCACCGATCTCATCGAGCAGCAGTGTGCCGCCGCGGGCGCGCTCGAACTTGCCGCGGCGGGCCCGGTCCGCGCCCGTATACGCGCCTTTGTCATGCCCGAACAGCTCGGCCTCGAGCAGATTCCCTGGTAGCGCCGCGCAGTTGACGGCCACGAACGGCCCCTTGCGCCCGCTGCGGGTGTGCAGACGACGCGCGAAGAGCTCCTTGCCGGTGCCGCTCTCACCGCTGAGCAGCACCGCGACGTCGGCCGACGCGATTCGGTCGATCGCGTCGACGAGCTGCTCGATCTGCGGGCTGCGGCCGACGATCAGCGGCGCTTCATCTCTTTCGTCGCGGCGCGGCGCTGGAGCTGTGGGTTGGAGCGCACGCAAGATCCGCGCCTTGAACTCCGCCCGCCGAAACGGCTTGGTGATGTAGTCGACCGCGCCGAGCGTCACCGCCTCCGCGGCTTGCTCGACGGTGCCGTAGGCCGTGACGATGACGACGCGCGTCGCGGCGCTGCAGCCTCGCGCTGCGTCCAGCACCTGCAAGCCGTCGGCGCCCGGCATCTTGATGTCGGTCACAACCAGGTCGAAAGGGGCATCATGTTTCGCGGCCGCACGCAGCGCCGCGATCGCGTCATCTCCGCGGGCGGCAACGGTGCACGCGAGGCCTTGCTCCTCCAGGTTGAAACGCAAGACCGCGCGCAGGCTCTCGTCGTCCTCAGCGACGAGAGCGCGTCGACTCAGCGCGCCTTGGTCAGCCATCCAGACGCCCTCCGGGCAGCTCGAGGTGAAAGACGGTTCCACCACTCGCGCGAGCGGTGTGGTGGAGTCTACCACCCAGGCCGGCCGCGAGGCTCGCCGCGATCGCGAGCCCCAGGCCGGTCCCACCGTCTGTAGAGGTGACGTAGGGATCGTAGATCGACGCCCCGAGCGCCGGATCGACGCCGCCCCCGTCGTCGCTGACGTGCAGCATCACCGAGCCATCGGGCTGGCGGTGTGCGCCGACCTCGACACGCCCGCCAGGGGCTGCCGCGATCGCGTTGGTGACCAGGTTGGTCAAGATCTGTGTGACGTGATCCGGATCGCCATGAGCCCAGAGCGGATTGCCGGGCCTCGACTCCCCGCTCTCGGACGCCGCACACGGCGTCTGGCCCAGCTCGACGTCCGCGCTCATGGCAGGCGGCTGCATCAGCGCGACAACATGCGCGATCGACTTGCCGACATCGACGTTGCCAAGGCGTGCCGCGGCCGGGCGCGCGAAGGCCATGAACTGCGCGATCACGCGGTCGAGCCGCTCGATTTCCCGGACGCCGACATCCGCCATCTCCGCAGCCGGCGAGTCGGTGGGGACGGCGCCCGCAAGAATCTCGATCGCCCCCTGGATCCCGCCGAGCGGGTTGCGGATCTCGTGCGCGATCCCACGCGCCAGGTGTGCCACGCTCGCTGATCGCGCGGCCCGCTCCTCCGCCCTCGACCGCTCGATCGCCTCGCTCGCGGCCTCCACGGCTGTGGCGCGCTGTCGGTCGACCAGCGTGCCGGCGATGGCGCCGATCACCAGATACATCAACAGCTCGGCCGCTTTGTCGACCGCGCTGGCCGGATCCCGGTGCCCCGGTATCAGGAACGCGTGCGGCAGGTACAAGAGAATGGTGGCAAGCGACACGACCAGTCCGCCGCGTAGGCCCCACTGCAGCGCGCCCCAGCAGACCGGGATGTAGTAGAGGCGGCGCAGGATGTCGTGGTGCAGGACGCGCTCGGTGCCGATCAGGTAGTGCCCGGCGGTGATGCCGACCAGCAACAATGCGACCGCAAGTCGCGCGCGGCGTTGCTGGATCGCGTCGTCGTTCACGGCGCGAGCTTGATCCTGTGGCCGCACGCGAGCATGCGCTTGCCCATGTAAGGATTGGCCATCGGACCCTTCAGCTGCAGCCATTTCCCGTAGCCGGCCGCCATGGGGCACTGGTACGTATTGAGCCCCGCCGCACCGGCCTTGCTGGCCGCGAGCAAGCCGATCAGCGCCTTGGAAAGGTCGCCGAAGTGGCCGCGCATCTCTTTGATACCCTTCGCCTTTGCTGCTGCTGCTGCGGCGCGCCTTGACGCCTTGACGGACCCCGGCGGTCCTGCTCGATCCGGCCATGTCACGGTGGTGAACGCCCGCGCCGCGCGCCGCGCTGCGGCCTCATCATCGGCGGCGAGCGCCTCGCGCAGCGTCTCGTAGATGCCGAGCGGCGCGGCGTACGTCGGGTGCGCCTTGTGCGCCTTGTGCCCGCTGTGCCCGTTGTGCTCCTTGTGCTCCTTGTGCCCCTTGTGCCCCTTGTGCCCCTTGTGCCCCTTGTGCCCCTTGTGCTCCTTGTGCTCCTTGTGCTCCTTGTGCCCCTTGTCGCCGTTCGCACGATGGCTGGCGCCGCGCTCGTGCTGCGGGTCTTTGCCCGCACCGCAGCGAGCCGCATCGCCCTGAGGGCAGAGCGCGACCGCTGGGAACGTCCAAAGGACCAGCACGGTGCCGGCGAGAAAGGTCGGTGTTTTCAGCATGGAAGACTCCAAATTGGTACGCGACCAACCCCGAGCGGCCGGCCGACTGTCCCCACGTCGGTGAGCAAGCTTCGCGCCAAACCCGAGATTTCTCGCACAACGTGCGGACTCGAAAGGCTTTAACGCATATGAGCACGACGGCGGACCCGGGTCGGAATCGCTGTTTGTGGTGGATGGTCGTGGTCGCATGTCGAAAATCCTACAGTTCATGTCGAGAAACCATCAGCCGCGACCAGGGACAAGAGCCAGCCGGCCGCGTGCAGGAAGATGCGTTCGGCCGCCCGGCAGCCGTCCGAGCAGCCAAACCCGTGGTAGTACACGTCCGCAGCGAACGCCACGACGACCGCGCTCCAGTCGAGCGGGCGGACCCAGCGAGGCGGCTTCGGCGTGGCGCTCAACAGGTCAGATTCCCAGCCGATCCAAGCGCCTGCGCCCGCCCGGGGTAAACAGCAGCCAGCCTATCAATGCTCCACCGAGCGAGGCCATCAGGACGCCGTTGATAAGGAACAGCGCGGGCGTGTCGCCGCCGCCGAAGTAGTGGAAATAGTGACGATCGAGGTTGTAGCACAGCAGGTTGCACGCGACCCCGAGCACCAGCGCGGACAGCACGGACGTCGCGGCGATCGCGGCGGGCCCGTCGAGGCGATCGACGACCAGCAGCACGAGCAGCGCACCGATGGTCGAGCCCATACCGAGGCCGCAAAAGCCGACGGTCCACAAGAGCTTGGTTAGCACGTTGCCGTCCGGAAAGAGGATCAGGCCCCAGACCACGAAGATGACACTCTCCGCCAACACCGAAGCGGCGATCCCGAGCAAGAGGGGCCGGCGATAGCGCTGTTGAAGGGCCGGCGGGTTCGCGGTCGTCATGGTGGAGCCTCCTCGGCTGTTTCAGTGGTTTGCGCGGGCTTGGTGGCGACCACCACCCGCGTGCAACTCATCGGGAAGTCTTCGCGGTGGATCACGTCGCTGACCGGATCCAGGAGTTGGAGCACAGGCCTGCGGATGTCGCTCGCGGACGCGGCATTGACCAACAGGTTGACGGGCGAAAGGGGTCCCGTGAAGGGGATCATGTCGAGGATCCCATAGCGTCCACCGCCAGCGAGCAGCGCGAACGAGCGCGTGAACGCCTCGCGCCACGGGGGCATCACCGACAGCGTGAGCGCAGCGGTGACGGCGCTCGGAGGTCGGTCGGTCTGCGCGGCAGCGCTCCACCACTGCGCATCGATCTCGCCGGCGTCTCCGCGGCTCAGCTTGACATTGGGCAGGGCGAGGCGATCGACCGTCCGCTGCGCTCGTGCGAGCATGCCCGGGCTGTGGTCCAGGCCGATGACAAGGCCCTGGGGACCGACAGCGGCGGCGAGCAAGGGCAGGTTCTGGCCCGTCCCGGTGCCGATGTCGAGCACGGAATCACCCGGCCGCAAGTCGAGCGCGGCCACCATCGCATTGCGCGGCGCCCGATACATCCAAGCGAACGCCGGGTCATAGCCGAACGCAAAAGTGTCGTACCAGCGCTGAATCCAACGCTGCGAAAAGCCCGTCACTCCTGCCTCCTGGCGCGTAGCAACCACATGCGCATCTCACCTCCGCGGGGCGTGGGTCGCCGCACGGCGACGCAACTCGGCGACCCCGGCGGCCTTGGACGCCTTCAGCTCGATGGTCTTTGCGCCGGAGTCTGCCGTCAGTTCGAGACCCGTGATGTAGAGCGGGCAGTCCGGCATCCGCGCGAATCCGCGCGCGCGGCCGAAGGCGAAGTGACAGCGCGCGTGCGCGACCACTGCGTCGAACGAGACGGATTTGCGTACGAACAGTCGGACCCCGCCGTCGATCGGGGTCCAGGCGGTGATCGTCGTCAGCACAGGGCACACGCCGCGGGTCTTGGGTGGAAAGCGTTTGCAGGCCCCCTCCTCGAAGGTCTCAAGCTCGCGCGCCGCTGCGAGGTGACGGCGAGCCAGCCCCGCGGCCTTGTCGGCCGCGTGCTCGTGCACCGCGGTCGGGTTGTAGGCGTCGAAAGGAAAGTCGAAGCTGCCGCCGCCGGTGCCCGGCGCGAGCGAATCGTCCTTGTCCACCGCAGTCGGGTCGTACAGCGCCCTGTGGCGTGCGACTTTCGCGCGCTGGGCGGCTGCCGCACGGCGGTGATCTGACGCGCTCATGTCGTCGGGTTCGGTCCCCTGGGGTGCGCCGCACGCGGGGACGATCAAACATGCTGCGACGATGATCGCGTGGTGGGGCAGCGGGTGTTGGCGGTTGTGCATTACTATTTCCCTCCGCTTGGTTTGGTTGAGGGGCTCGGTGGCGCCGGCCTGTCGCAAGCAAAATGCGTTGCGGCCCGGCGCCGCAGTTCGCGGACGGATGCGCGGTCGTCCACGGTCAGATCGACGCTTCTCGAGGCACGATCGGCGCGAACGCGCAGGCCCTTGATGTAAAGCGGGCAGTCGGGCATCCCAGCGAACGCGCGGGTCCGGCCGTAGGCGTGGTGGCAGCGCATGTGGGCGACCACCGCCTGGAGGGGCAACCCGGCGCGCACGAACAAGCGCAGACCTCCGTCGACGTGCTGCGTGTGGCTGACCGCCCGTGCGACCGGGCAAACAGCCCGGGTCCGGGGCGGAAACGCGGCACAGGTGCCGCGCTCGAAGCGCTCCAAGGCCTCGGCGGCGGCGCGATGTCTCGCCGCGAGCTCGCGGTGGTGTCGCGCCCGGTCGGCGGGGTCGGTGGGATTATACAGGGCCACCGGGAAGCTGTAGCCACTGGTGAGCCCGTACGCGTATGGCCGCGGCTTCTCGCCTGCCGCCTTGGCCGCGCGCCGCGCCGCCTCCCGTTGCGCCTCGTCGGCTTTCGCGCCCTCGCGCCCGGCGTGCTCGCGGTGGGTCGCCGCGCCCATGTCGTCCGGCTGCGTGCCGCTGGCGCCCGTACATCCAGACGCGAGCGCTGACGTCACAACCGCGAGCGCCACGACGACGTTGGCGTGGCTCTGTCGCCGCTGCGAGCAGATCCCGATCATAGAGCCTCCTCCGCCAGCGATGGCGCAGCAACGGGCAGCACATCGGCTGGCGGCCCGGACAGCGGCGGCCCTTCGCCCGGTGTGCCTGACGCCGGTGGTGGCGACCCGAAACGGCTGCGCACCCGCAAGCGCGTCTCCTGCCAACCGCAATAGAGAACCGGCACCACGAACAGGGTGATCAGCTCCAGTGTCATCCCGCCAAACGCCGGAATCGCCATTGGGATCATGATGTCGCTGCCCCGGCCCGTGCTCGTGAGCACCGGCAACAGCGCCAGGATCGTCGTCGCCGTGGTCATGAGGCAGGCTCGGATCCGACGCCTCCCGGCTTCGAGCACCGCGGCGCGCACCTCGTCGACCGACGCCGGGTGGCGACGCGCGAAGGTCTGGTCCAGGAACGTCGCCATGACCACGCCGTCGTCGGTCGCGATGCCGATCAGCGCGATAAAGCCGACCCAGATCGCCACCGAGAGGTTGATCGGCTGGACCCCGAAGATCTCGCGCAGGTTGTGGTCGAACACATCGAAGTCGAGAAACCCCGGCTGCCCCCACGCCCACAGCATCAAGAAGCCGCCCGCCATCGCGACAGCAACACCCGAGAAGACGAACAGCGTCGTCATGGCCGAGCGAAACTGCAGGTACAACAGGATGAACACCAGCAGCAGCGCGACGGGTAGCAGGACCGCCAGGCGTGCATCGCTGCGCAGCTTGTTTTCGTAGTTGCCGGCGAACTTCCATGTTACCCCCGCGGGCACCACGAGCTGCTTGTCGCGGACAAGCGCGTCTATGTGCGCGCTCGCCGACTCGACGACGTCGATCTCCGCGAGTCCTTTCTTGCCGTCAAATACAACATAGGCCGTCAGGAACGTGTCTTCACTGCGGATCATCTGCGGACCGCGGACATACTCGACGCGGGCGAGGTCCTTGAGCGGGATCTGTGCGCCCGCCGGGGTGGGGACCAGAATGTTGCCGAGCTCCTCGATACTGTCGCGCAGCTCGCGCTGGTAGCGGACCCGCACCGGGTATCGCTCCCGACCCTCCACCGTGAACGTCACCGGCTTGCCGCCGATCGCCACCTCGATGACCTGCTGGACATCCTCGATGCGCGCACCGTAGCGACCGATCGCGTCGCGGTCGATGCGGATCTCCAAGTACGGCTTGCCCACGACACGGTCAGCGAGCACCGCCAACGGTTCGACCTCGGGCACGTCCTTGAGCGCCGCTTCAAGCTTGAGCGAGAAGTCGCCGAGCGTCTTCAGATCCGGCGCCTTGACCTTGATGCCCATCGGCGCGCGCATGCCGGTCTGCAGCATCACGATGCGGCCGGCGATGGGCTGCAGCTCGGGCGCGCTCGTGGCGCCTGGGACCTGCGCCGCCTTCGTGATCGCCTGCCAGATGTCGTCTTGGTGGCGTATCTCCGGCCGCCAGTTGCGCCGTCGGGTGCCGTCTTCAAGCTCGGTGAACTCCGGCTTGAGCACGACGATCGTCTCGACCATCGACACCGGCGCCGGGTCGAGCGCGGAGTTCGCGCGGCCGATCTTGCCGACCGCGCTCTCGACCTCTGGGATCGCCATGATCGCCCTGTCCATCTGGCCGACAACGTCGATCGCCGCGGAGATCGCGCCGTGTGGCATGATCGTCGGCATCCACAGGTAGCTGCCCTCATCGAGCTTGGGCATGAACTCTTCGGACAGGCCGGGAAAACGCGCCCGAACGCCCGCAGTGTAGCGATCGGGGAGCATGCCGAAGACGCGATCAGCACCGAGCCACACCGACAACCCGAGCATCACCAACAGGACGGGCGTGACCAGGAATGCCGCCTTGTAGCGCAGGGTCAGAGCGAGCAGGTGCGGGTAGGCGAGCTGGAACAACCAGAACGCGCCGAGCAGCGTGGCGATGCAGAGCATGACGAAGATGTAGCTGTGGCCGACTGGCATCGCCTTGCCGAGCGGCATCCAGTGGATCGTGAGCTCCCACGTCGCCCACAGCGCCAGCGCGATCGACAGCGCGATCTGCAGCCAGGCTGGCAATCGGCGGGTCGGGGCGCGCTTCTGCAGCCAGCCGGGCGCCTTGGGGAAGAGCATCAGCGCCAGCACCGGCAACACCGCGATCGCGACCACGACGGCCATCAGCAGCGCGAACGTCTTGGTCCATGCCAGCGGCGAGAACAGCTTGCCCTCGGCAGCTTGCAGCCCGAACACCGGCAAGAAGCTGACGATCGTGGTCGACACGGCCGTGAGCACCGCGCTGCCGACCTCGGCGGTCGCGTCCCGAATCAGATCGAGCCGCGGCCGATCGGGATCGCGCTCGATGTGGCCGACAATGTTCTCGGTGACGACGATGCCCATATCGACCATCGTCCCGATCGCGATGGCGATGCCCGACAGCGCGACGATGTTGGCGTCGACGCTCAGTTGCTTCATCAGCGCGAAAGTCATCAGCACCGCGAGCGGCAAGAGCGCGGAGATCAGCAGCGACGCGCGGATGTGAAAGAGCATCACCAGGATGACCACGATCGAGATCAGGATCTCGTCGGTCAACGCGCTCTCCAGGGTGCCGATAGTCTCCTGGATCAGCTGCGTGCGATCATAGAACGGCACGATCGTGAGCTTGGAGCGCGTGCCGTCCGCGAGCGTTTTCTCGGGCAACCCGCTCTCGATCTCTGTGATCTTGGCCTTGAGCGCGGCGATGGCCGCCATCGGGTTGGCGCCGAACCGCACCACCGCGACACCGCCTACCGCCTCGGCCCCGCCCTTGTCGAGCATGCCGCGCCGGTTCGCGGGCCCCGTGTGGACCCGGGCGACGTCCCTGACGCGGATCGCGACCCCGTCCCGCGCGCGGATCACGGCCTTCTCGATGTCGTCGACGCTCTTGAGAAAGCCGATCCCTCGGATGATGTACTCGACTTGATTGACTTCAACCGTGCGCGCGCCGACGTCGCGGTTGCTGCGCTGGACCGCCTTGATCACGTCGCCGAGCTTGACCCTGTGGGCGCGCATCGCGTCCGGGTCGACGTCGACCTGGTACTCGCGCACGTAGCCGCCGACCGACGCCACCTCGCTGATGCCCGCCGCCGCGTTGAGGGCCGGGCGAATGTAGAAGTCCTGGATGGTGCGCAGCTCCTCCAGCGAGAACCCCGGCGCGGGTCGGCCGTCAGGCGTGCGCCCTTCGAGCGTGTACCAATAGATCTGACCGAGCGCGGTGGCGTCTGGGCCCAGCTGTGGCCGGGCATCGCCTGGCAGCGTGCCCGGCGGCAGCGATGCGAGCTTCTCGAGCAGCCGCGACCTGCTCCAGTAGAACTCGATGTCGTCGTCGAAGATGACGTTGACCGCCGAGAAACCGAACACTGAACTGCTGCGGATCGTCTTGACGCCAGGGATGCCCAGGAGCGCCACTGTGAGCGGATACGTAACCTGGTCCTCGACGTCCTGCGGACTGCGGCCCATCCACCGGGTGAAGACGATCTGCTGGTTCTCGCCGATGTCGGGGATCGCGTCGACCGGGACCGGATCCTTGGGCAGGCCGACGTCCCAGGAGAAGGGCGCTGTCGCGAGGCCGTACGCGATCGCCAGACCGGTCAGCAGCAGCACGACGAGGCGGTTGCTCAGGAGGTTGCGAACGAGGGCTTGCATCACTTGCTCTCCGCGTCGAAGCCACTCTTCTTGCCGCCGCAGCGCAACATGCTCTCGCCGTAGCAGGGGTTGGCAACCTCGCCGGGCTTTTGCAGCCAGCCGGCGCCGGCGCCATCGTTGGCCATCGGGCAGAAGACATGGTCGTGGGTCACGCCCAGGGCTTCAGCGTGCTGGCCGATCGCCGGAATCAGCGCGGCGTTGACCTTCGTGTACGCCTTTCGCCGGAGTTCGATCGAGGCCTTGGCGTCGGCGACGACGGTGGCGGCTTCCACGAGCCCCTTGCCGGCCTCACCGAGCGCCTTCTCCAACGGTGGCACAATGTGGTGCAGGTGCGCGGCGGCCTTGGCGGCGGCGGCATTATTGTCCGCAGCGAGCGCGCCGATGGTCGCTACGAGGATCTTGGCCACCTTGCCGAGGGCCGTGAGTTCGTCCTTGGTCAGCGCGATCGGCCTCTTGCCAGAGGCGCGATCCGCCTTCGCATCTCCGCCGTCTCCCGCGGTCGAGTCGGCCGTCACAGGGTCGTGGGCCATCACCGACTCATCGCCGACGATCTGCATTGCAGAGTCGAGCCGGAACGCGCCCTTTGTGACCACCCGCTCGCCGGCCATCAGGCCGTCGACGACCACGTACTGGTCGCCCGCGCGCGGCCCGAGCTTGATCTCCCGCACCAGGTACGTCGGCTTGTCGGCGCCCTCCTTCTCGACAAACACAACCACGCGCTTGCCGGTGATCAGTGGGGCGGTGTGTGGGATGACCAGCGGGGAGGCGGCCTTGCGCCCAGCCATCGCTGGTCCGACCAGCCAGTGCTTGTTCGACGCCACCAGCCGCATTCCGCAGATGCGGCAGCGGGCGTGCTTGTCCGCGCTGACGACCTCAGGATGCATCGGGCAGACGAACTTGCCGGCCATGTCGTGCGCGCCACGGGTCTTCGAACCGGCGACCGGCACGTTTGCGACCGCGCGGACGAACATCCCCGGCTTGAGGCGCAGGTCCGGGTTGTCGATGTGCAGCCGCACCTTGATGGTTCGCGTCCGCTCGTTCATCACCGGGTTTACGAACGCGATCAGACCGGCGAACGGATGGCCGGCAAAGGCGTCGACCTCGACCTCCACGCGCTGGCCGTAACGCAGCCAAGCGATGTCGGATTCGTAGGCATCAAGCTCCACCCAGACGTGCGACAGGTCCGCGATCGTGTAGATCGGGGTGCCGGTCTTGACCCACGCGCCTTCGAGCGCGGCTTTGTGTGTCACCACGCCGCCCATGGGCGCGTAGATGGTGACCGTCTCCATCGGCCGTGAGCGCTTGAGCACGGTGCGGATCTGCCAGTCCTGCAGCCCCCAGAGCCGGAGTTTGTCGCGGGCGGCGCGGTATGTGGCGCTCGCGGCCGCCTTCAAGGGTCCGACGGAACGGACGCGATCGCGGGCGGCCTGGATGAGTTCTTGCTGCGCGACGAGCAGCTCAGGGCTGTAAAGCGCGAGCATGTGGTCGCCCTTCTTGACCACGGTGCCGGTGAAGTCGACGAACAAGCGCTCGATGCGGCCGCCGAACCAGGCGGTGAGCCGGGCGACCCGGGTCTCGTCGTAGGTCACCTTGCCAACCATCCGCAGGCGGACGTGGGCATGGTCGCGCTTGACCTCGGTCGTGGTGATCCGCGCGAGCGCCTTGGCTTCTGCGCTCATCGAAGTGCCCAGCCCACCGGTGCCGCTGCCCGCCTCCAGCGGGATCAGGTCCATGTTGCAGATGGGACACAGACCCGGTTCCGGCAGCTTGATCTGCGGGTGCATCGAGCACGTCCACATCGTCGGCTTCTTGGTCTCAGCGGCTTGCTTGCTTGCCTTGCCCTTGGGGGTCGGAGCGCCGTGGTTGTGGCCGGCCATCGGGTCCTTCGCGGTTCGCTTGCTCGAGCGGATGTCCACCGCCTCGGGCGGGGCAGAAAGGAACGCGCCGATCGCGGCGCCGAGCAGTAACGCGAGGGCGGCCATCGCGGCGGGGGGCATGCGAATCTTCATGGCTTGTTGCTCCGAGTGTTGCTGGCGCCAGCGCTCGCGGCCGATTTGCCGGGGGCGGCCTGCAGCGAGCGGCCCAGCAGAAGCTCCAGGTCCGCTTCGGCCTGCACACGAGCGACCTCGGCGCTGGCCAGGCGGATCGAGAACGTCAGCAGCTGCTGTTCCAGTTCGATCAGGTCGTTGAACTTCGCGCGCGCGTTCGCGTAGGACGTCAGCGCGGTCGTGAGCGCCGAGCGGGCGCGCGGCACCAGGTCCATGCTGTACAAGTCTCGCTTGCGCCTGGCGTCGCGGAGGTTGAACAGCAGCAGAGAAAGGCGCGCCTCGGCCTTGCGCAGCGCGGCCTCGCGTCGGGACTTTGCGACGCCGACACGCGCCTGCGCGGCGGAAACATCCGCGTCGTAAGCGCTCTTCCAGACAGGTAGTTTGACCGCCGCCATCAGCATCACGGCGTCGCTGCCGGAGTCTACGACACCGGGCATGCGCGCCTCGCCGACCATCACCCAGTCGAGCCCGACGGCGAAGTCGGGCTGGCGCTTGGTATCGACCGCAGCGACGACCGCCCGCGCGGCCGCGATGTGCGCCGCGGCCGCGACCACGTCCGGGTTCTCCGGCAGCTTCGCGGCGAGGTCCGCACGCGTCGGCAGCGGCTTGCCCGCGAGCCGGTCCGCCTCGAAGGTGGCCGGGGCCAGCGGGGCGTTGGTGGCGACACCCGCGGCCGCCCTGACGAGGCCCGCGACCGCAGACTGCCGATCGATCAGGCTCGCCTCACGCTCGGCGAGCTCGCCGATGACCAGTCGCAGCCGCTGCGCGTCCTCGTACGCCGCCTTGCCGATCCGCAGCCGCGCGAGCACCGATGGCTCGAGACCGATCAACAGCTCGCGCTGTTGCTTGACGATGTCGGCCACGGCTCGCAGCCACGCCAACCGCGCCCACGGCACACGTACATCCCGCCGGACCCGGGCGAGCGCGGCGTCGTAGCGCCGACGGGCAGCCAGCGTTGCGGCGTCCACGGCATCGGCGCGGCGGTCGAGCTTGGCCAGCCACGGGATGCCCTGTCGGACGCTCAGCTTGAAGCGCTGCGGGCCGACGCGGGTCTCGACCGGCAGCGGCAGCGCGGCAACCCCAACGGTCGGCTCGGGCAGCTTGCGGACGACGGCCTTGCGGCGGGCGGTGGCCTCGACGACGCCGCGCGCGGCGCGCAGTTGGGGGCTGGTCTTCTCGAGGTTCGCCAGCAGCGCCGCGAGATCGAGGGGCGCCGCAGCGGCGGCGAAGGGAACGCTGAGACAAAGCGCCACGGCGGGCGCGCTCAGCGCGAGGATCGTTTTTGATGTGGGACGCACGCAAGCTCCTGTTCGCGGGGACCGACCGGGATGTCAGCGTACGCTGACGGGACGTCGGACAGAGGCGAACAGGACCTAGCAGCGCCAGGTTTGCAGAGCGGCGCGGTTTGGCTGTGGGAGCGGTGGCGGCCGCTGCGGCGGTGCGCGTGCCCGCTGCGTGTCGTCACGCAGTGCCACGCTCGGGTACAGGGCGACGATCGACGCGACCGGCGTCAGCACGACCGAAGCGACAGGGGGCCGGTTGCTCGGCGTCAGCCCGGCCAACTCGGCATCGCAGCGACAGCCGTTGCGCTGGTTGTGGGCAGCTTGTTCGGTGTCGGCCGCCAGCTCGTCGTCGTCAGCCGCGCGTGAGCCTGCCCCGCGGCAGCATGCGTGGTCATCGGCCATCGGCGCCGCCATCGGCTCAACGCAGCGACAGACGGCCCCGACTCCAGCGATCTGGGCGCAGAGGGCGAACGCGGCGAATGTGGCGATCAGGCGGGTCATGCTGGCAAGCATCCTAGACCATGTGTCTGCAAGATCAACGTCTGCAGCCGCCGCCCTGTTCCCGCCAGCAGCCGCGCCCTGCTATCAACACCAGCGTCTTGCCGCTGCCCGCCACGCCGCGCACCAGCCGCGGTCCGCCATCCATCGCGATCCGACACAGGGGCTGTTGCTCGGCGCTCATCACCGCCCGCCTGCCTTTCGCGTCTGCAGCTGGGCGCCCGTATCGTCTTGCGTGGGCCGTGAGCCCAGCGGCGAACATCGCGATGCGCAGGGCGATGTCGTCGGTCGCCTTGTTCGTCGTCGACACCACCAGCACGCGCTCATCAGGTAGCGCCGATGTTTTCGCGATGAGGCGGGCCAGGGTGTGGGTCTTGCCGGTGCCGGGCGGGCCCCAGAGCAGCGGACGCTCGTGCTGCCACCAGCTGCCGAGTGAATCGTCGATCGGATCGGCAACGCAGGACCTTGGTTGCGTGTCCCCAAGGCTGTGGGCGAGGCGGGCTTGCAGGTCGGCCGGGTCGTGTCGGGCCTGCCGCGTGAGGACCGCGACGAGCTGGGTCAGGAAGTCGAACGGCGTCAGCAGGAAGTCGCCGTTTGTCGGCGTGGGTTCTCTGCGATTCGGGTTCGTGATGACGAACAGCTGGCACGCGACATTGTCGACAGTGACCACGGTCGCGGACCAGCGGGGCGAACGGCGGTGATGTCGTTGGGCGCCTTGCGGGATGGGTGCTTTGTGGGATCGGTGTCCGAATCTATCTCCGGTCCAGCCGATCGGCACCCCTACGGAGCAGGTTCGCGAGCTGGCCGTCGATGCCCGTCACTGCGCAAAGCTCCTCCTTGCTGGCGCGGAGAACGGCTGCAACGGAGCCGAAGTGTGCCACGAGCTGTTGCGCTCGCCGCGGGCCGATACCGTCGATCGCTTGCAGTACCGCTTCCGGCCCGTTCTTCCCGCGGCGAGGCGACTGCGCGCGGTGCTTGTTGCGCGTCGTTCGAGACCGACTCGAGCCGGACCCCTTGGTCAACATCGCGCACCGTCTGGCCATCGTTGTGAGCAGCTGTGCCGTGTCGGCGGGCCCGCTGGATGGGACCACGGACACCCCGCCGCTCACCACCGCCCACGCCAGCAGCCCGCGCCGCTGTGGACCGCCGAGGCTTGGTATAGCGCCGCTGCCGTCGCCTTCGAGCATCAGCACGGGCGGACTGCCATTGGATGTTCTCGATAGCGCGGCCAGCTGCCGAATCAAGCGGCCGTCGCGAACGCTCGCCACGAAGTCCGAGCTCGTCTTGCGCTCGACGAGCAGCGTCCCCGCGAGCAGGTAATCGCCGACCGGGAGGGCGACGGAATGGACGTCGAGGTCTGCGTGGCCCGCGAGCAGGTCGGGCACCCCGGAGCGCTCTTCCCGGTAGTCGACAAGGACACTCACGCGCAGGTTCTTCGGGGGTGAGCCGGTCATTGCCCGTCGAGTCTGTCTGCGCGCCAGGGGGAGCGTGACGCCATAGAGCAAGCTTGCGGCGCTGGGGTCGCCGAGGTCCCGGGCGGGCCGCAGCGGTAGCAGGAGGCAGTCGGCGAACGTCATCGCGCGGATTTCGCTGGGCGTAAGCGTCGGCGGCGGGCAGTGGCATGGCACGGGGTCATCGAAGACGTGATGAGCGAGAGCGTGGGCGAGCCAGAACCGTGTGCCGCCCGGCATCAAGCGGTCGCTGAGGACGGCCCGCGGTCGGCCGGCCTGGTGGTGAAGGTGCAGCGGTTGGTTGTTTGAGTTGGCGCGGACCGAGATGTCGATGCCGGCTGCAAGCAGATGGTGGTGGAGGTCGTGGACGGGGCCGTCACCGAGGTTGTGGTCGCGCCGCCACATCCGCGCGGATCTGGCCCCCTGCGAAGCAGCGCTGACGTTCGATGCTGCGTCGCGGACCGCCCTGTCTGCGTGCTGGGTGCCGTTGTGCTGGGCGTCGTGTTGCTGAGCGTCGGTGGTACCGGACCCTGGGGGCGGCGTTGGCATGTGGGCATGGTGTGGAGGTGGGGAGACGGGCTGTGACCTACCGGGTAACGGCGGTCGTCGGTCACATCCTGTCTCATGCCGTCTAAACAATGCGCGGCCAATTTGCCATGGAGGTGTGATGAAAGTGAGCGATGTGACGGCAGAATGTGCGTGTGGCCACCACGGTGCAATCGCGGATGAAGGGCTAGCGGAGGCCGTTGGCGATGAGCCGACGATGGCGAACCTCGGCCGTGGCTATGACCACATCGGCTGCCCCAGCTGTGCCGCGCCCGAGGTGTCGGTCTTTGTTGGCGGGGCGCTGATGTTCGACTGCGACCAGTTGCAGCGCTGTGTCGTGGCGGATTGTGGCGCGCCGATTCCACTCCCGAGGCTGGCCGCTGTGCCAGGCTGCACGCGGTGTCTGCAGTGCGAATTGGACGGCGAGATGGGGGCTGAGCAGACACCACCGATTCCAAGCGCGGTGCGGCGTTGCCCAGATTGTGGTCGACCAACCGTGTGCGCCAGACCGCGCCACGGCGGCGGCTGGTACGTCAGTTGCGCGGCGTATCGGAAGTTTGCGAAGAAGGGCGATCCGGCGGCGTGTGCGTGGATTCGGGACTACACGGCAGTGGGCCGTGACCCCGGCCGAGGGACGGCCGTGGCGGTTGCGGCAAGATCGGTCGGTGCGGAAGAGAAGTGGCTGTTGCCGGTGCCAGTCGGTTTGGCAGGTGGCCGGCTGGGCGATGGTCGGTTGAGAAGTAGCTCGAATGTCGGAGAGGAGCTCGCGGAGCTGGCGCAGATGGCGTGGGAGTTGCGGGCGGAGAAGAAGGCGGTCGAGAAGAAGCTGGCGGCGGCGAACGAGGCGTTGTTAGCGGCGTTGGGAGATCGGAGGTCGTTGGTGTTGGGCGAGTTCGTTGTGCATAAGCGCGGGCGTCCGGAGCGGCTGAAGGTGGTCGATGAGGGCCAGGTGCCGGCGGCGTGGTGCGTCATGAAGCCCGATTCGATGCGGATTCAGCGGCATTTTGTCCAGACCGGTGAGGTGTTGTCGGGGACGCAGGTCGTTGCTGGCAAAGAATGGGTGCAAATGCGGACGCGGCGATGAGACCTTCGCGCTCGGCATGAGCATCTCACAACGATGCGCATTGACCTTCGGCCGCGCCGCCAGGGACTTGGTGATGACCTTTGTTGAGGGTATCGTGGTTGGTGGAGGCGCCGGGAGTCGAAAACGCTCACATCCTTGAATTTCAATGGGTTACGTTAACATATCGTTCCCGACCGTGCGGCGGAAGTAGCTGAAATTCTTGGGTTGGTGGTTTCGAGGCGAAATCGGCGGATTGGAGCGCAGTCGTGCGTTTAGCGTTTCAATCGTTCCCGAGCGATGGGCTTATAGTGTTGCGTTTGGGCGGTTTTTCCGGGCGTGGCGAGGCCGAATTTGGCGGTTTCAGACCGGTGGTCTGACCGCTCGTCGTGTGTTGCGCAATCACTCGTCCCCGAATTGTCACGAACCGCATCCTCCACACCCTGACGGCCTCGATTTGAGCAGGGCAACCGTGTATTTTCATCATCAACGACCAATGGAGTTCACCCGTGTTGATGCAACCGACCGAGGCCGGACAAGTTGGCTTGGCTCCGCTGGCCGTTCCAGACAACCCACCTGAAGTTGCTCGTCGGGATACGAGCGGGCGAGTGCGAAATCTGACATATGCGAAACGGTTGTGTGGCGTTTCGGCAATTGTCATTGCCGTATTCGGCGTTGCGCTCGTCCCAGAGGCGCGGGCCGACGGCAAGACTGCGTCGGCGATCGAGAAACTCGCAGAACAGCATACGCGGACCGGGAATCATCGGCAGGCGGCCAAGGCATATCGTCTGGCCTGGCAGAAACACCCGATCGCCATTCGATATCTGGCGCTGGCCGGGGACGCTTACCTGCGGGCGGGCGACGTGCCACGAGCCCGTGAGCAATTCGAAATGGTGCTCTCGTTGGCGGAATCACACAGTACGCTTGGCACGGAAGCGCGGGCAAAACTGTCGCAGACACGCCGGTCCAGCGCCGCGACTGGTGAGACGGTCCGCCATTCGCGGGGCATCCAACCAGCGACGCCGGCGCAACACACGAACCGAAACTCGTCACGTGGCCGAACAGGCGCGGGCGACCGACGGCGGGCCGTCGGGCCACCGCGGACTCGCACCGTCCGGATTGGGCGCAGGCTCCATCGCGTACCGTGGGACGCTCCTGCACGACCGGAGGTTGCCGGCGTCGGACGCATAATCGTGGGATGGGTGGCGTGCGGCGTTGGCGCAGTAGCTGCGGGGACCGGCATGGCCGCGAACAACAAGACTCTTGTCTTCGGCGGCGGGGGCGCGAGCGTCGTCGGACTTGTGCTGGCGCTCTCCGGTCACATATCTCGAGCGAGTGGAAGGGACGCCCTTCGTCGATGGAAGGCAAAGTGGGACTTGGACTACAAGCGCGTCCATCGACGGTGACTGGCTCGTCGAGGCCGAGATCGCCGTGGCGTTGTGGCACCGAGATGGAATCGGGCGCAGTGCGCCTTTACGGTGGTGCATTTAACGGGCGAACGCCTCCGAAACGGGCGCGCCGAGCTCCAGCATTCGATTCAGCACGGTGCATCCAAGACGCACCTCGACGTTTTGTCGACGACCTGCTTGGAGACGGCATCAGCGAGTTCGTTCCCGCCGCGCTGCACCGCACCTCGGGTGGCACCTGCGAGGCGTTGGTCGCGGCGGTTGTTGACGAATCGGCACCTTCGACCCTGCGCGAGATGGCGGCCGAGGCCCTGATCTTCGCCGCTGCAGCCGGCCACGTCACCGTCGAATCGGTCGCCGAGCACCTGGTGGCCTGCATCGACGCGATCCCGGACAAGGCCGGGAGCGCGCTCGGTGGGTGGTTCGTCTCGATGGCGCTTGACCTGGGCGCGGCGCACCTCGCGCCACGGCTGCGTGCAGCGTTCGCAAGAGGTGCGATCGACACGCTGCTGGTAGGCGTCCATGACGTCACCGATGAAGCGTCTGCAGGGGGATGGTCGACGCCGCAGTGGTTGCGCGAACACCTCGAGCACGCCGAGCGGGACGACATCCACAGTTGGCTCAGCGGCTGGGCGTGGTTCAACGAACCGGTCGGCGCCAAATCCACGGCGTCAACTCGGCCATCAAGCCGGGCTGTCAAGCCGCCCAAGCGGGGACGGAAGTCCAAGAGGAAGGCCAAACGTGGCAAGCGCAAAGGCGGTAGGAGGCGGTGACGATGTCGGGGTTACGGAGGGATCGATGAGGCGAACCGACTTGCGTCAGCGATTGGCGTGGCTGAGCGAGGACGCCCTCACGGACATCATCCTGGCCCTGCACGACCACGACCCGAGCATCGGCACTGTGATCACGGCCATGCTGCCGGCAAGGTTGGACGGTGCGGACCTCGAGGCGCTTGGCCGCCGGGTGACGTCCATCGTATGCGGCGTCGGGCACGACTGGCGTGCTTCTGGCGTGGCGTCCATGGCGTTGGCACGACTCAAAGCGCTTGGAGATGCGGCGCTTCAGCGAGGCGACACACATCGGGCGGCCGACATCTTTGTGACCATCGCGCACGGCGTCTTGCCGGGCTACCTCGGTATCCGCGACAACGAGAGCGAGATCGCCTGCGTCGTCGGCGAGTGCGTGGAGGACGTGGGGCGTTGTCTCGCTGCTTGCGACGTGCCGGCGCGTCGCCTGCGGCTTTGGGAAGCGCTTTTCCACATCTACCGCTGGGACACCCTGGAGCATGGCGGCTTCGGCATGGGCGAGCCCGTGGTGGAGGTTCTTCGCGACGTCGCAACGCCCGACGAGAGCGTTTGGTTCGCGGACCGCACGCTCGCCGTGGTCGAAGCGCTGCCGACCGAGGATTGGTGGGGACGCGAGTTTGGCGGGAGGCTCGTGCTCGAACTATTGGATGGCCGGATCGACGCCGAGGGGCGGCTCGATGTCATGCGTAGGACTGGGCTCACGGTTGAGTGGGTAGAAGAATTGCTCAAGGTCGGGCGGTGCGAAGAGGCCGTGACCGTCGCGCAAGACGCCGACAAGAAGAACGTGGTGCGCGTCGCCGATATGTTGGAGAAGGCCGGACGGCACGAGGCCGCGTTGAAGCTGGTGGCCGACCATCCGAGCACCGTCGAGCCCTACAACCATGCTGTTCAGCGGTGGTTGGAAGCGCGAGGGCGCCCTGTCCCTGAGGCGCAGATTCGCCTCGGTCATCTCATGACCCGATTCGAGCGCAGCGTGACGATTGGGGCGTTCCGGAAGCTGTGTGCCACCGCCGTGAAGGCAGGGCGCACGGAACAGGCGTTGGGGCATGCCCTGTTGTGCGTGCGGACGGATCGCGTGGCCGACCAGCCGGTACGCGTTCGGCTGCTTGCGCGCCTGGGTCGGTTTGAGGAGGCGCTTGCTGTGCTTGACGGCCTACCCGACGGGAACTGGTCCTCGGCGGCCGAAGCGACGGCGATGCTTGCCGAGGGGGCCGCGCCGGAGGTGGCGAGAGGGCTCTACGTCCGCCTGGTCGAACGGTGGGATGCACGGGATACGAAGGCAGGCCGGCAGAAGGTGGCGCGCTTCACGGAACGCCTCAAACAGCTTGGTTGAGCGCCTGCTTGGCGGCTGCTCTTTGATGTGCAAGAATATTCTGTCTGCACAACAACCAGCATCCGGAGGCACCCGTGGCCTACGTCCGCAAGAAAGGCAACCAGCTCTGCGTCGTCCAAGGGCGACGTGACCCCGAAACCAAGAAGGTGGTGCAAACCACCTTGTTCACGATCTACTCCAAGGCTGAGGCCCTTGCCGCGACCGGTGAGCAGTCGTACGTCTTCCGTAACCTGATCCAGTCCGACAACCCGCAAGTTCGGTTCGATTGGGCAAAGATCGACGCGGCGATTCGCAGCAATCTCGACCATCTGCCTGACCTCTACGCCTACAAGAAAGAGCGCGTCGAGGCGGGCTTTCGCGAGGCGCTGCAGCAGTTCACGTTCGAGTTGGCGAGCGCCGACCCACGCAGCCTGGTCTCGTCAGCGAGGACCCTGCAAGCCAACCGCCACGAGCTGCAGTGGCTGCGCGACATGATCGACTGGCGGCTCAAGCATTGCGACCAGGAGGAGGACGACTGGAACGCGGATAACCCCTTCTATTGGCGCACGATCAGCAACCGTCGCGCCGTGCCGCTCGAGGCGTGGGAGGAGTTGGAGTCGCTCTTCAACAAGGGCGAGTACGACAGGGTTGCAGCCCTTGCGCGACTCATGACCGAGTGTTGGCCGAAGTTCACGGTCGGCTTCAACTACCGCGGACTCGTCGAGATGGAGCGGTGCGACTTCGGCGCCGCCGTCAAGCACTTTGACCGGGCGATCGAAGTCGGACGGTCGGCATTTCCCAAGAGGATCGCCAAGGAGCGTTGGTGGCTCGATACGGACACGCGACCGTACATCCGAGCCCTCATCTACAAGGCACAGGCGCTCAACCGGGCGGGCGACCTCGACGCGTCGTTGGCGCTGATCGACGTGCTGGAGAAGAAGTGCCACCAAGACATCACCGCCGCTGCGGAACGGGCGCCCGTGTTGCTCAACGCGGGTCGATTCGCAGCGGCCGAAAGGGCATCCCGGTACGTCATGGGGGTGTATCCGGCGTATGCGCTGATTCGCGGATTCTCGCTGTACGAGCTGGGCCGTGCCGAGTCGGCTCTTGCGTCCTGGCTGGTCGGGGCGCTGCGGTTTCCAAGGTCCGCGCGGATGCTGGTCGGATTGGCGCGGGGGACCGCACCCAAGTCGTACTTTGAGGTCGAGGATCACAACGCCGGGGTTCACCACAGCCGAAACCTGGACGCGTACCTGGGGCGGAGGCGGTTGCGGTCGAAGGCGTTCTTCAGGCGGGTGATGAACGACCCCGAGGTCGTCGCGCTGATCGTCGAGGCGAAGGACGTGAAGCAACGGTGGCGGGACAGTGACGGTGACGAGAGTCGCGGGTTGCGAGCACGCATGGCGGAGATGGAGACCGAGGCGTTCGCCGAAAAGCAGGCTCGCGGGCTCTACCGCTTGCTGCAGGGTGAGACGGCTGGCGGCGTGTGTTGAACTCGGCCGCGTTCAGGCGACTGCTCAGTTTCGCTCAACGACATCCCAGATCCTTGCGAAAGAGACCTTGATATCCGCGAGGGCTACCGAAATCTCGCGCGCTAATTTTGATAGCGGAGCTCCGCCATACCCTTGGAGCGCGGTGCCGGGCGAGATTTCGAGGTAGGTACCGACTTCGTCCGTCGGTGTCCGCCACCATAGTTCGGTCTCGCGGCGAAATGGCGGGTTCGTGCCGTGCGGCGCGTGTACTACCGCTGTCGACGGCTGGATTTTCGCCGTGCCTGCGGTTTGGTGCGTCCGCGGTACTCCACCAACCGCCCCAGCTCGTCCGATGCCTGCTCCGGTTCCACGCTTGTCACAAGTCGTATCGGCTGGAACGGGTAGAGGCCGCGCCGTGGCACAAGTCGGCGAGATGGGTCCAGATCCGTCACGGTGACCACCGGCCACCGCGTGAGGCTGCCGCCGTTCGCCTTGGGGATCCACGCGATGTAGACGCAATTCCAGTCCGAGCGCCACTTGCCGTCGCTGTCTTTGGACCTGTTCTTCCCTTTCATCGTGAAGCGAGCGTTCGCGGCACGGATGACGCGTTTCTCAAGGGCTTCCGTCTCCCCCCAGTCGCACGTCCAATTCAGCACAGCGAGGTTGCAGCGAGGTCGGCTGCCGCTGTCCCGAACGTGCTCCAGCAGTCGTCGCTCCGGGTACGCGCTTCGGCCCACGTAGACGTCGGCTGAGACCTCCGCGACGGCGTCGAGTATGCGGCTGATCGCCCTGTCAAGCTCCTTGTCGTGGACGCCGCAGAGAAAGCCCTTTCGGTTCGGCTCGCGCCAACAGTCATTGGCCCGACAGGTCAGTCGCATCGCGCCCTCCGTGTGCAGAAGTGTCGGAAAACGCATCGCATGCATGATCTAAAAGATCAACTCAACATGCGTTCTTGAAACATGGCCACAGCGGGTGCACGGGTGCAGCGTGAACGCAGCCATGGCCAAGCCACGCGACCCAGCTCTGCTCCGCCGACTCGGCGCCCGATTTCGCAGCATCCGGCTTGCTCGGGGCCGCACCCAAGAGGAAGTCGCTGCCGCGCTTGGTCTCCAGGCACCGACCGTGTCGCGATGGGAGACGGGTCGTGTGGGCTTGAGCCTCCCGGTGCTCGCCAAGGCTGCGGTGTATTTCAAAGTCAGTTTGGGCGATCTCGTTGGTGAAGACCGCGAGCTGCCAGACAGCCAATACGCCTTGGTCAGCGCTTGGACGTCTCTGACGGCGGAACAGCGCAGGTTGGTCTTCGCACTGATTGAGCAGCTGGCCGCCGGCAATGAGTCGGCTGACGATGCGTTGCCGTAGATACAGTGACTGTCAGATATCGGCCGAAGCGTCCAGACATGCTGAATCCCGGCGGGGTCCGGCTGCCCGCCGAGGCTTCCGCCCGCTTCTAGCGGAACCGCAGCCGGTATTCGCCGGGCAACAAGAGCCGTATGAACGCACGTTCCGGACAATCCACGTCGGTGACCGATTCTGGTCGCTTTCCTCTGAGTTGCAGGCGACCGCGTCGATACAGCCAGCTGACTTGATGCCGATCTCGGTGGCCCCAGCACCTGAGGGGGATCGGCCGGGTGCAGGCCGCACGGCCCGACGCGACGACGCCACACAGTCGCAGAAAGCGGCCATGCGACCAGGTTTTTCGCCAGCCTTTCTTCCCACGAAACGTCAGATCGGACCAAGTGTACTCCCACGCGACAACCCGAGCGTTGGCAACGAGCCGGAGCTTGGATTCCGTTGTTCTGCGGCGAAAATTCTCGATACGGCCATTGCAGTAGTAGGGCGCAGTCTGCACAAACCAGCCTCTGCGGGTGCGGAGCGCGACGACGCACTCGTCCACCACCGGACCGCAAGACAGTCGATCGGACACCCGAAAGAGCCGCGCCGACCGGATCGGTCCGGACCGCGAAGTGACCGCCGGCCCCGTGTCTCTCACGCGGATTCGTGAGCCGCCTTCGCAGTCGTCGGACCGACGACCTGCTGTCAGGGAAGCTTTGAGCGCCGCGAGCGATCGATACGGGCCGGCGGCGGGCCGATGCTCAAGGTGGTTGTGCCACTTCGCGTCCTTGCTCCAGCTTTCGTCCGCGAGTGTCCGCATGGGCAGGAACCGCCCGGGGCAGGCGCGGGTCCTCGGTCTACTGCGATGCGCTTGGATCGCCTCTTCCGGCAGACAGTGCACCTTCCGGGCGGCGACGACGATCCAGTGCAGCGCCCGGAATTCAGCTGTCGTCGGTAGGAATTCGCGGGTGTCGCTGGCGAGCACCACGTGCAGCGCGGCTGGCTTGGCGGACGTCTTTCGGTATCCGATCACCGTCACCGAGACTTTCCTGTCTTCTGGCCGTGCCATGCCGATCCTAATCCAGAGAGAGTGGCCGGCGCCGGTCCCGCTCGATGCCTCCGTGACGCCTGCCACCTCCCGGCAGCCGGAGCGATGCACCACGATGCGGCGCAGTCGCTGCCGGCCCAGGTTGTTAATGAACGCCGCGGCCTTTTGGGCACTCGCCGGGCTCTCTTCGGTGTCGAAAATGACCGAGGTCACGCCACCGGAGAGCTGCACAGGGCCAGTGCTGCCGTCGACTATTGACGGGTTCAGGACCGAGACCAGCGCGGCCCCTGCGACAACAACTACGGGCATCATGGCGCTTCGCGAGCGTCGGATTCTGCAGTCGGCGGACGCGCCACACGATGGCACGTTCCCGCCGCCGCGCGTCTCGCCATGAGCCCCTTCTACGGCTCCGCTTCGGCTGCGCCGCCCTGCGACGAGTAGCCGGCCCCTGTCGGGCTGAATGACTCTATCGGGTCGACGTACGAAACACGGTGTCTGCGCCATGCCGCATCGTAGCCGAAACTCGACGGATACTGACGCCAAACTCGCGGCGACGCCGTCCCGCGTGGTCGGCCTTGTTGCGGCGGCTGACAGTACAGCTCCCTCAGTTTGCGCAGGTCTCGAACAATCGTTGTCGAGGGGATCGCAGAGCGTCATTCGGTTGATCTGACCACAAACAGCGCCGCAGCAGTCTGGGTCACGGCGATGCTCATCCTACCGGTCGAGGTTCACTACGGATCGCTACGTCTCGATGACCGTGCTGACCTCGATCTGGTTCGCGACTGGGGTCCAGATGTCCGCGTCCACGTCATCGGTCTCGATGGACACGATCAGCGCGTACCGCGCGCCCTTCTCGCTGCGGTCGCGCCTCTTCTGCTCCTTCCACCAGCCCGTCACAGGAAAGACTGCGACGGAGCCGCGCTCGGCGATGTCCGCCGCGAAACCGGTGAGTACGTCCGAATGGATGGAGCCCCGGTCCCTGGCTGTGGGGCCGAGGAACCAGCCGTCGTTGTGACCGCTCGCGGACGGCCGCTCGTCGTCCTCGTTCATGGCCGCCTTGTTCAATCGCTTCCGGAACCTTTCGGCCGACTCTGTCGCGCTCTTCACCTGGAAGCGTAGCCCGTGGGACTGGTAGCGATGCCGCGTCTGCCAGCCACGACGCCCGGGGTTCGGTTCGATGAAGTAGGACAGCGTCACCCGGACCCTGACCTGCGCATCACCGAGCGCCAGTAGGGCATCTCGGGGCCATGGCAGGTCGTGGAAGTAGATCTCCCGCAGGCCGCCCTCGTCGAACGGCCGGATGGTGTCCTCGACGAGGAGTGTCACTGCGCTCGCCGCGCTGCGGAGCGCCCGTCCGAGGTCCGGCACACCGTAGCCGTAGCGCTGAACCAGCCGACCTCGCGCCGTCCGGCCCCCAGCGTCGACAAGGTGCTGGCGCATGCGGGGCGTCCACTCGGCCGAGTGGACGACGAGCGCCCGCACCGTCTCCGGCCACGCAGTCGGGTACGCCGCGAGGATCCGGGCGCACATCCGCGCTCCGAGAGCGCCGGCGGCGCTGGTGGCCCAGGTCGACACGAATGCCTTTTCGTGCGGGCGGAAGTAGGTCGTCAAGAGGTTGAGGTCGTCACACGGGAAGTCGATGGCCCCCAGAGCGTCGTGAACGATGTTGCCGCCCTCGAACACCACGTCGGGCTTCAGCGGCCAAGTCTTCTGGAAGACCATCGAAGTGGTACTCCACGGAGAGAGCTCCCCGCGTTCGGCCAGCGGTGACCAGCCTTCCCAGTCGGACTCTTGGATAACCACTTTGTTCGTGTAGGCCCCCACAGTGAGCGCGTTCCAAGCCTGCCCGGGGTCATGAATGGCTTCCAGATCGCTGCGGTTGAGATGCTCCGCGACCAGGTCGAGCTCACCGACGTTACCGGCGCTGACCACGAACAGCCGCTGGTAGGCCGCATCGTCGTCGTCCAAATACTTCAGTCCGCTGTCGGACGGGTCGAAAGAACGACCTGCTGCGAGCGCGTCCACCGCCGCAGACCAGGAGGTCGGCTGGCCTCGGTCGCGCGCATCCGTCGAGGCGACGGCCATCGAGAACACCCGCGGGCGGTCCGGTGCCTCAATCTCGGGTCGACTCGCCGCCTCGGCCGTGATCGCACCGTACAAGTCGGGATCACTGGCACCGGCAGGCGGTAGGATCTTCACGGACTCAAGCTGATGAGCGAGCGTGACCGCTTCGTTCGAGTCGAGCACTGGTACCAGGTCGCCGAACAGCGCCAGTCCGGCCATCGCCGTACCGTGACCGTTGTGATCGTGCGCGCCCCACGCTGGGTCCACTGTGTGACAGTCGGAGGCAGGGAGCGCGCCGCCCAAGAGCGGGTGCCCACGATTGACGCCGGTGTCCAAGACGCACACGGCTGGAGGGTTGCCACCCTGATGTCCGATTCGCCCAAGAAGCTCATCGACCCACGCTGCCTGGTCCGCTGGACGCTCGCTCATGAAGAATGAGGGGGTCTCCTTGGCCCGCTGCATCTCCGCGATGTCGCCAAGAACGTTGAGGGACAAGGCAAGGTCGGAGGCCGTACCACGTATCAAGGTCACGATGCGATCTTCGAACACTAGGCGTCGATCGGCAACGCGTACACCGGTCTGATCGGCGAAGTCGTGGAGACGCCTGAGCTCGCTTCCGTCGGTGCGTCGGAGCCAGACCTCCCACCAGATCGGCTGGTCCGCTCTGGCAGGGTACGCCGACGCGTCGTCTGTCCAAAGCGCACGGAGCTCTGCCAGGCGGATACTCGCCACCCGGTCGTACGCATTCGCGTGACGCGGCTTCGTTCTGCCTTCGGGGGGCTGGGACTCGTATTTCTCAAGCTGCGAGATGAAGTGCGTGATCTCGACATCGGGAACGAACACGGTTGCGTGCTGCACCGTGGTGTCGTTAACGCCCTCCGCCGTCGTCTCTCCGCGAGCCGACACAACCTCGATGTGCTTGCGTGGGTCCTTCTTTCGGCGCTTCTCGAGGCTGGTCAGGGCCAAGTCGAGGCCGGGGAACGACTCGAACTCAAGGTAGATGCCTGGGGTATTCCCCTCGACGTCGATCTCCGTTGCGTTCACCCGTGCCCTTGCAACATCACGAGCACCCTCGATGGATCGGCGAAGGCGCTGACCATGTGCGGCCCGACCTGCGGCCGGCTCGACGGGCTTTCGCCCACCACCACCGCCCGGGTGACGGGTGTAGGGCTGCCTTGTTCGCCACGGCGCAGTGGGAACTCGGAGGTGCTTTCTGTCTCGACTGTGCGGCACGCGACTTCTCCAAGCTGGAATACAGCCGTTCTACCGCTGCATCCCTCGTCGCTCCGATAGCGCGCAGACGAGGCCGCGTGTGTCGATCACCATCCGATCGTCGAGCAGCGCGTCCTTGGCAGCCTGCTCGCAGGCGCGTGTCAGATCGGCATGGCTCAGGCCTTCGCTGGCCGACGTGGCCTCGGACCACTCCACGTGGCCGGTGTCGAGTAGCGCGAGGCGGTCCTGCATCACGAGGGTGGCGATCTCCGACGTCGGCAGAGCGTACTCGAACACCGCGTCGAAACGTCTGAAGAGGGCCTCGTCGAGCAGACCAACGTGGTTGGTGGCGCCAACAAGCAAGCTCTCGGATGCATCCTGCTCAATGAACTGCAGAAATGAGTTGAGCACGCGCCGGATCTCGCCCACGTCGTTGCCACCGCCTCGCTGGCTGCCGAGCGCGTCGAACTCGTCGAACAGGTAGACGCCGCGAGTCTCGGCGATGGCGTCGAAAACGACCCGGAGTTTTGCAGCCGTCTCGCCGAGGAACCGGGTTATTAGTCCGTGGAGCTGAATCGTGAACAGTGGCAGCCCGAGTTCCCCGGCGAGTGCCGACGCCGTCATCGTCTTGCCCGTCCCCGGCGGACCGATGAGCAACAGCTTGCGCTGGGGATCGAACCCGTGGCTACGGAGGTGCCGGCGACGCCGCTGCTCGCGTATGACGCGGTGCAGACGCTGTTCGAGGTCTTGGGCAAGAGCCATGTCGGCAAGTCGGGTCTTCGGATAAGCAACCGTCAGCAACCCAGCCAGCTCACCGCGAGGCTGGGCGATTGGGACCGGATGAGACGTGCGGCCTGCCTCGGCCTTGGCAGTTCGCGCCTTGGCCTGGTCGACCAGATCGCGGAGTTCTTGGGCCATCCGACCGTGGCCTGACCGCGCGGCCCGTGCGGCGACCTGCAGCGCCACGGCGTAGAACCGCGCGTCATCGCCATCGGCATGACTGCGGATCAGCGCCTTCAGTTGCTCTGCCTTGGCCATCGAGGTCCTTCGGGGCGTCATCTCTCGCTGTGGCCACCGTGAGTCCGCGCCTTCCCGCCATCCTGACATGGCGGAGATCCCGCGTCACGAGACGTCCTCTCCCAGGCCGGGGCTCGGGGCCGCCGGGGCAGTAGCTTGGAGTCGATGAGATCCGCGCTGGTTCTTCACGTTCCGATGGACATGAAGAGACCCAAGTAGTACGCCGGGGTATGCCCATCAAAACGAGTACTGGCCCGGAGTGGCGGGCCTTCATCAACTGGCACACCGAAGCCGTCCTACTCCGCGCGGTTAGTACCGACCGGCACCCATACCTGTCTCACAACGGCTGGTTCGTCATCCTGTCGGCGACCGTCCCAGAAGACACCCATATCGCGCCCGAAGAGTCGCTTGAGATCGTCTACATCGGCGACGCATTCGCAGTTTCACTGAGGGAGAAGCTGTCGCGACCTGGCTCTCTGCGAACGCGGATCGAAGCTGCCACTCCGCGCGGCAAGCGCCTCATCGTATTGCTGGGTCGAGCAACCAATCGCAGTCGCAAACGACGCACCACCGACTACCTCGACGGCGTCCTGCGTGCGTTGCGCAAGCGCCACAAGCCTCTCGTCACCGATGCTCGGTCGAACGGGCCGTACCGCGGCAAGACGGTGTCGGTCGTCAACGAAGGCGATTTCTTCCCGCTGAAACCGAAAGTGCTGTTGCGCCCTGATGCTTCCGAGTCGGCCCGTTCTGATACGCAGGGGGCGGCCGTGGCAACTGAGAATGACGAACTCGCGACGTCGCGACGCACTGTGGTTCGCCGCAAGAACTCGGGCCGGATTCGTGAGTCGGGCGGTGCGGCTGCGAATCGACAGCCGTCCGGCGCTTCAGTCTCGGGCGGAACGGACTACGCCTGATTCGCCGGTTCTTCGGCGCGCGGCAACATGAACTCCATCTGCAGGACGTGCCGTTTGCCAGGCTCGATCTCGGGGCTGACGGGCTGGCGCAGGACCAACACGATTCTTCCGTCTTCGCTCCTGCCAAGCGCGACCCCTGCGTCCGGCAGCCCTTCGCCTTCAGCAGGGCGTTCAAGGCCCTCGCGTTCGGCCACCTCGCCCGTCTCGTGGAGTTCTACGGCGGCGTCGAGGGCCTTGCGAATGCCAGCTGGGTAGTCGTCCGGCCACGCTTGTACGTGCAGCCCACCCTCGTTGGTCGCGACCGCGAAGATCGACCGCCACGGCAACCGGACGCGCTGAATCCTGCCGGTGTGATCGGGCATGTTGGTCTCGACGAACAGGCCTGTGATCTTCGCATCCGCCTTGAGACCCGGTAGCCGCAGTGGCACCGCGATGATCGGCACCTCGCCCCATTCACCCGGCAGCTGCACGCGGTCGGCGCGGCGGTCGGCGATGATGACTGCTCCACCCAGCGCCTGGCAGGCCTCGATGGCGACGCGTTTGTCGACCTCGGGCGGCGGCGATAGGAAAACGGGGTTCAAATCGGCCGTCGCCTTCACCATGCGGTAGTTGAATGGCACGCCCCGAAACGGTCGCAGCGCCTCGTAGGCTGGGAACTTGCCGAAGACGGCGTGGAAGCCCGCGTCGGGGAAGTCGGCGGGCCAGAACCAGCCGCTGCCGTCTCGCACATCCTGCATCGCGAGCAGGGCGCCCCACGGCACGCGGAATCGCCGCTTCATCTGCCCGGGCGGTTGGAGGGTCCAACGCACGTCGATCCCGGTGACCTGGAGATCGCCAAACGGCGCGGTTCGCTGCAGCGGACACTGGGTAACGGGACCGGCGATCGGCCAATCCAATCGCGCTCCTGCGGCGGTGTGATCGATCATCAAGACGGTGTTGGCGCCGTCTCGATCGAGCAGCCACCGCAGCGCGGCGCGCTTGTCGGCCTGGCAGCGATCCGGGTCGATGGTGGAGGGATCGTCGGGCACCTGGAATCGCCACTGCACACCGCCGCCGGGTTGCTTGGTCGAACGCCCCTCGAACAGGGCGTTGAGCATGGCCTCGAGGTTCTCAGCCCCGCCCTTGCTGTCGCTGAGCCAGGTTGGCAGGTCGGTGCGGCGGATCCCGCGGGCTCGTTGGCCGCCCTCTGTCGCGCCGATGACGGCCAACAGCGACTTGTAGGGCACACGTGCTTCGCGTCGTTGGCGGTCGGCGCCGTAGACGTAGCTGAAGTTGTCGTTGTCGGTGCGGTCCGCTTTCAACTCGGTCGCGAAGGCCCATCGCAGCACGACCGGCCGTCCGCGACACATATCGGGCAGCCCTTCGACGCCATCGTGATCGGGGTCGATGACGGCGACGGCGGGCCCAAGACGCAGCCCCGCGACGAGCAGGTGTTGCAGACCTCCCGCGGCCGCGACCTTGTCAGCGAGGGTTTTCGGCGTTGCCATGGTCATCTCCGGTTGGTCCGCGATCGCCACGGCCGTCTACCAGCGCTGCGCACGCTTGCAACCCTTCGTGGCCCTCCCGCGATACCGTACACAAACACGGCTCGTTGCGGCCGCGCAAATCCAATGTGCCTTGCCCCAGTCACGAGGTGGTAGGCGTTGTTCGATCAGCGATCCACCAGGGCTTGCGAGCCTGGGGCCACTCGCGAACTACGAGCAGGCTCAACGCGCTCGGCTGTGGGCGTATGCCCTCGCGCAGCAAGTGGAGGTAGTCACGGCACGCCAGCGTACGGTTCTTCTTCCTGCCGTCCAACGGAACCAACGTCGAGCGCGGCGCGGCACCTGCGGGAGTCCAAGATGGTAAAATAAGGTAGTTTATGGCAGTAGGTCTCTCCTCAGATACTGGCACTACATGGCACTATATGGAGTGAGAGCCCCCGTTTGGAGTCCCTGATGCCTCGCCGCCTTCCGAAAACAACGATTCGCCGCATTCGTGACCTGCGTGAGAAGGGGTGGCGCACCGGGCAGATCGCTGAAGAGCTGCGCGTTCACCGCAAGACGGTCGCGAAATACGTCAAGCCGATCGATGACGCTGCCGAAACTGAGGGCCAATACGAAGGCCTCCTGTCGCCCGCTGAATTGGAGAGTCTCAAGACCTTGGTGGGCTTGGTGCGGTGGTTCACGTGCACATGTGGCGAGCAGGTCCCGTTGCTCACCAATTGCGCGGCGTCTCTGTGCACGAACTGCGATCGCGTCCTGATTCACGCACGTCACCGCACCCAGATGAAGGAACAGTTGGCGAGGCCGAACTGAGTTCGCCCACGTTGGGGTAGCCTCAACTCGTCGTCACTTGGGGCCGGGGTCTACGCGCCCATCGTGTCGCAGGTGGGAGAAACCGTCCTGATGTGCAGGGGACGTTGACATTAGGAAACCCGAGTTATCTAATCGTGATATGGCTCTGAACCATCTAACAGGATGGAGTTTTTACGGGCGATCCAAGGAGCTTCGCGACGTCAACCAGATCTTGTCGCGGGGTACGTGGTTCTTCTGTTCGATCACCGGCAGGCGGCGCATCGGCAAGACGCGCCTGATCCAAGAGGCGCTCGCGCGACGTCCCGAGCGCCACTTCTACATGCAGGTTCCCGACAGCGACGAGCGGGGCGTCGTCGAGTCGTTCCAGGAGGCGCTGGAGGACCACCGCGTCGACGTCGATATCGCTCATCGCTTCCGCACGTTCTCCGACATGGCCAACGCCATCGGGCAGCTCTGTCGCGCGGGCTTCATCGTCATCATCGACGAGTTCCAGTACTTCCATCGCGACGCGCTCGCTCCCTTCACATCGCACCTGCAACGACAGGTCGACCAACTGCGCGACACCACGGTCGGCGGCCTCTTCGTGCTGGGCTCGATCCACACCGAGATGAGCGCGCTGCTCGACGGTCGCCACTCGCCGCTGTTCAATCGCGTCACCGACACGATCGCGGTCGGCCACTGGGACTTCGAGACGCTCTTCGAGATGTTCGCGGCGCACGGCATCTCGGACCCCCGCCAGCAGCTGTTCCTGTGGACGCTCTTCGAAGGAGTCCCCAAGTTCTACCGCGACTGCTTCGACCAGGGCGTGTTGGTTGCCGAAGAAGACCACCGCCCAGACACGCTGCGCCGGCTGTTCTTCGAGGGCCCGAGCCCCCTAAAGGACGAGGCCGCCAACTGGTTCCTCGCAGAGCTGCGAGGGAGCTACGAGAGCCTGCTCCGGTTGGTCGCCAAACACGGGCCGTGCCCTCTGGGCGTGTTGCGCGCCGAGTACGCCCGAGCCGGCTCGGGCGACGAACGCAAGCTGAGCGCGTACCTTGCCATCCTGACGCAGCGCTACGAAATGGTCGCCAAGCTGCAGCCGATCTTCGAGGTGCAGGGTGGCCGCAAGGCCCGATATGTGCTGCGCGACAACTTCCTCGCGGCCTGGCTCAAGGCGGTCGGGCGCAACGTTCGCGCCGCCCGGATTCAGCCGCTGCAGGCGCCGTTGGATCGCTGCTCCGAGCTGCTCATGGAGCACGAGGGCTGGACGTTCGAGCGTGCGGTTCGTCAGCTCACGGTCGAATGTAGCCGCAAGGGTGTTGGAGACTTCCAGCTTACCGAGATGGTTCGCGGCTACTGGAACAAGACCCGTGTGGGCGCTGGCGTAGAGTTGGACCTCGTCGCCGTGGACGGCGGCAGGCAGATCGTGCGCTTCGGCTCGTGCAAGCGATCCCAGACCGGCTTTCGGCGTGGCGGACTCGACAAGTTCCAGGCGCACATCGATCGATTCCTCCGCACCAAGACCGGTCAGCCGTTGCGCGACTGGAGGGTCGAGCGTGCACTCTACTGCACCGTGTTCGAGCCGGAGATGCGGCGAGAGCTCGCGGCCAAGGCGTATGTATGCATCGACCTGAACGACTTCAAGGGCTGGCTGAGCAACCGTCGCGAGGGCGGTGGAAGACAAAGGGATCTGTTCGCGGCTGTCGAGGAACCGTCGGCATGAACGTGGCCAAGCACCTGCTCGGGAGTCGCTCGTGACCGTCGAGCCCGACCTGGACGAGTTGCCCGCGGCGACCGGCGACGACATCCGTTTCGAGCGCCTCCCTGACTGGCAGAGCGCGGCGTCGGTGTTACCCATCTATCCGCTCTGTCGGTCTCTGTTTTCACAGTCGCCCGCCAACACGGGACGTCCGTCGCTGCAGCAAGAGATCCCGTTGTTGAGCGAGAAGATCCGGCGTGGCGCTCGACAAGTATGGGGTACCAAGATGAAGGAACAGTTGGCGAGGCCGAAACTGTGCTCGCCCACGTTGGGGTAGCCCCCACTCGTCGTCACTTGGGGCCGGGGTCTACGCCCTCATCCGTGCGGCGCTCAGCCTGCTCGAGGCGCTCAAATACCTCGGCCTGGCGCTCGGCGAGATGCCGGACGAGCGACCGCACGGCGCGCAGGTCAGGTATGTCCAGGACATCGAGTTCCGCTCCAATGTCCTCCACGAGGGTATCGCGAGTCACGCGCCTCACGCCGCTCATCGGGCTCGGTTCGCGGCCGTTGTGCGAACTCTCGCCGCTGTCCTGCACACGACGCTGCGAGGGGATGACAAGCGTTGCGGCACGTCGCCGCCGCACCCGTTGCACCTCGGGCTCGTTTGGTTCGCGAGGATTGCGGCGCCTCACCTTGCGCAACCGCGCACGTCGTCGTTCGCGCTGTTCGCCGGAGGAAGGAAGCTCGTAGCCCGACGACTCGTCTTCGGCGATGCCGCGTGTCTCGTCGCCAAGCAGCGTCCCCGCGGTTGTTTCGAAGGTGTCGGCGAGCCGCTTGAGGGTTGGAAAACTCGGCAACGACTGGCCGCGTTCAATGCGCGCGTAGCTCTCCGTCGAAAGGTCGATGCGTGCAGCGACCTCCTGTTGCGTCCATGACCTTCGATCGCGCAGCACACGCAGCCGATCGCCGATGCCGTCGGCCATCTCGCGCGCAACGTCGCTGTCCTGGGGCCGGCGCGGCACGTTCTACCCCCCTCGTTGGCGTGTTCCAGCCTACGCGACGCGTCGGACACCGAAAGGATGTGTTGCATGGGGCAAAACTACATATTGAGTATGTCATATCCGATTCTATAGGGTAGTCTTGCCAACGCAACACATTGGTTCATGGCCGGGAAATCGCAAACAAGGCGACCAGAGGCTTCACGGCACAACGCAACAAGGTGTGCGTGGCCGGATACGAACGAGGGGGAATGATGGCGAAGACAATCCTGATGATGGCATCGCTCGGCGTCGCCCTGTTCGGCTGCGCGTCGGGTGCTACGGGCGGCGGCGGAGGCTATCCAACCGGAGGCAGCAGCAGTTCCACGAGCAGCTCGGGTGCTTCGTCGGGGGCGTCTTCGTCGGGTGGGTCGACATCGGGAGGTTCCTCTGGCGCGTCATCGGGGTTCGACGCCGGGCCCGGGTGCAGCGTGTCTTGTACCGCGGGGACGACGGCCTGCACGCCGCAGGGTCTGATTCGGACGTGCATCCAAAACGCTTCGGGGTGCTGGCACATGTCCCAGCCAGCGGCGTGTCCGACGTTCCAGACCTGCAAAGGCACCACGTGCGTCAAGGCGTGTACCGACGAATGCACACCGGGTACGACCGCATGCAAGGGAAGCCAGGTCGTGCTGTGCTCCAAGGGCGCGGACGGTTGCGGTCACCCGGCCCCGCCCACGGCGTGCCCAGCCGGCAAGGTCTGCGAGTTCGGGTCCTGCGGTAACTGTGTCGGCCACGACAAGTGCAGCACTACCCAGGTGTGTCTCCACGGCGCGTGCACTGCGGCTTCGGGGCTGACCTACACGTTCACTTTCGTCAGCGCGAAGGTCCCAGAGAAGGACCCGGCCACCGGGGGCAGCTGGGACGGACTCGGCGGGTTGCCAGACCCGCGCGTGGTGTTGCGTGTCGACGAGAAGGTCATCTGCGTCACATCGACGGCCTGGGACACGACGACGGCCGTCTGGAACGAGACCTGTTCGACGAAAATCACGGCCACATCGAAACTCGTGATTGAGATGGAGGACGTCGACACGGTGGACCACGATTCGATGGGGGGAGGGTGGCTCAAGAATCCGATCTACTGGTTGAGGCAGGGCGGTAGCGACGGCCCTTTGTTCGACGGTAGCCCGGTACAGCTCAAATGGACCGTGAAGCCGAAGGGGTGACGATGACGCGCGGCTGCGACACAGGCTGTCGGAGACGAGTGGTGGTCTTGGGGCCATGAATCCTGATCCGCTGGCACCGCGTCACGCCGGCCGAATCTTCGTCGACGCGGTTGTTCTCTTGTCCGCCGCGGTCTCGATGGCCTGCGGCACCGGCTCGTGGAGCGGAGAGTTGCCCCATTGTGGTCGGGGGGCTTCCACCTTCGCTCCGTGGCTCGACCCGGTGGCGCTCGTATGGACCGGCGACGGCAACGAGCCGCGGACCTATCTGCTCGGCCAGCACGAGGCGGCCGCGTGCATCATTGGCGAGGTGACCGCATTGCTGATTGCCGTCGATGACGTCGTGAAGGAACTACGAACGGCCACCGTCACGACATCGGTCGTCGATTGCGCTTGCAGTCCCCTGGCAGGGTTTCAACTCGATGTCGACGAAACGTGCGCGCGTCTGGCCGATGTGGAGGCTCCGTTCTTGGCCAGGTGGGACGGGGAAGGCGGAGTCACTGGGTCGCCCGTTCTCGGGTCGGCGCCTTGGACGCGCGGTTCACGGGCTGGCGAGCGTCGCTCCGAATTCGTGTTGCGGCACAGCTTCGCTGACTTGCTGGTCGGCGACGTGTGCACCTACGAGACGGCGTGCGGCGCGGCGCACGGTTCGCATCGATGTCGGCAGGCTGCGTGGGATGCGAAGCGCTGCGTCGAGGTCGAGTTGTTCAGCTCCGACGAGCTCAAGTACGTGCACCGCTGGCCGAGGTTCGTGGCTCAACGTCTGTTCATGCTGGACGCTTCCTTTGGCGACGAAAGTGGAGACACGGCGTTCGAAGCCGCCCGATTCAGCTGGAGCGCTTGGAGCAGTTTGGAAACCGACGCGATGTTCTCTGCGGCGACAAGCTACGCGGAGAGCGACGAATGGGCGGCGTACAGGAAGACAACTACCGTTCCGCTGCCTGTGCCGCCGGAGGCGATTGCGCGGCCTCCGGCGTGGGTCGGGGATGCGATGAGTCAACTCGTCGCCGGACACGCGCGGTTCGGCTGGAGCATTTGCGAGCCGCGTACCGCCGCCGGCTATGGTTGAACGGAGCCGGCGGTGACGTTCGTTTCGATGTCGAGCTGCAGCTGTCCACCGAGCGCATCGGCCAGCTTCACCAACGACCTGACCGTCAAGTTCTCGCGTCCGCCTTCGATGCGCTGGACGTACTTGACGGATACCGCCAGCTCCGTCGCCAGCCGGTCTTGGGTCCATCCACGCTCGCGCCGAATCGACGCAACCCGGCGCCCAATCTCACGCAGCAGATCGTCGGTGTTGCTTTCGCTCACCGGCGAGACTGTTCCGCGGCGCGCGTTGCCCGAACACCAACCTATAAGTTACCTTTGGGGCACACACACATGCGAGGGCGACATGCCACTGATCCAGCGCCGGTGCCGGCACCCGAAATGCGACAAACTGCTCTCTAAGGCCGGAATGAGTCACTGCCCCAAGCACCGACGGAAGCTGCTTTCGAACATGATGGACATGATTGGCGCGGTGAAAGGGCACGCCGCCACGCTGTACGTCGGCCGCTCGGCCTATCCGGAACGCCGACTTATCGAACACTTGCGCGACCGCGATCTCACACACCTCTTTCCGCTGCATTGGGCGACCGAGAAAGAAGAAGCCGTTGTCGTGGAGAAAGAGCTCATCGAGCGGGTGAAGAAGAAGTACCGCAAGGCCCACTTTGAAATGAGCACGGGCGGCAAGTCCGTCGGGGAGTGGCACGCCGTGTACGTTGCATGGGCGCGTGCGAAAAACGCCGGACAGTTCGACGCCCTGCCGGTGCGAGAGGTTGCCGACCTCGATTGGGGGAATCGGCTCTTGCCTCAAGCTGCGGTGACGCCCGAAACAGCCGTCGTCTTGAGAGTTGCGATCGACAAGACCGCCTCCAAGGGATTGCGCCGTGAGCTTGGCCGGTTCTATTCCGGTAGACGAGAGCGGATCCACGACACGGAGACGCAGTTTGAGGGCAACTGAGAGTTGTCGCCCTGATGTCGTTTTCCGCAAGACCAACACCGCTTCGTCCGACTACGGTGACGCGCCATGAGTGATATGCCCACCGACGCCGAGGTCGTGGCCGCCGTGGAGACTTTGATCCGTCGCTTCGGTGCTGATCGTACGCCCGAGCCACTCGAATCGCAGCGGCTCGAACCTTGGATCGGCGTCGTGGAAGCCGCTGAGCACGCCGGCGTCAGCACTGACACGATCCGCAGTTGGATCCAACGCGAGCTGCTTCCGGCCGGGCGGTGCGGAAAAATCCTGAGGTTGCGCCGCTCGGATATCGACAAGCTCTTGCTTGCGCCTGTGCCTGCCGATGATGAACCCTGTCTCCAAAGCGTCGCGGACCGGCGAGCTGCTGAGATCATTCGAGAACTCGAAAGCCGCCACAGGTGATTCAGAGGCGCCCGAATCGGGTATCTGCGCGATCGGCTCATGGACTACTGCAGCTGCACAGCGCCCGGCCCCAGAACCTTGACCAAAACCGCCAGCACGACGTCGTCTTCTTGTGGCTCCATCGGTGCGACATCGGGGTTGTCCGAAGCGAACTCGTAGCGACGCCCCACCCGGCGAATGCGCTTGACGTGGTAGCTCGCGTCTTCCGGATCACCACGGGAAAGCAGCACCACCTTACCGTCGACCGCTGCGGGCCCAATCCCTCGCGCCCACTGCATCACCAGCCAGTCGCCGTCCTTGATGTCGTTTCGCCAGCCCTGCATCGAAGATCCGGATACGCGCACCAGGAATGTGTCGGCGCGGTAGCTGCCGGGGACGGTAGCGACCTGGCTGTCGTGCTCTGAACCGCCATGTGTCCGCGCCCAACCCGCAGCGACGCGAAGCTCTGGAAACGCTCGCAATCGACCGCGCGCTGGGAACGGCACCACAACCCCGTCGTCGACCACGACGGGCTCCAGTGACCACACATCCGTGCCCGGAACGAATCGAACCTCGCGGGAGGTGCCCGGGTGGCCGGCATTGGCGCCGAACCATCCGCGCAGCAGGTCGGGTAATCGGTTGGTCGCGGCACCTGCTGGCCTCGCGACGTTGCAGAACTCCTTCGCGAACTTGAACTGCCAGATTTCCCCGTCGGGCAGCTGCACCGCGAGCCAACCTTTGGGCAGCTTGGGCACCTTCTTTCGACTTGGCAGCTTGATGATCGGGTCGCGCTTGTTCCACGTGACTTTGCAGTCGAGCAGGCCGCTGAGTTCCGCCTGACCTTTCGCGACGCGGCGTCGGTATTGCGCGATCCGGTACTCGACCAACTCGCGGGTCAACGCTTCGAACGCCCCCTCGCCACCCGGTGCGACGGTGAACCGAGGCTCGAAGCGCTCGCCGTCGAGACGGAACCACGCGCGAGCCTTCTTTTTCTCTTCCTGGTCGGTCCAATGGCGGATGGGATTACCGCGCCAGTATGCCTGCATCTTCCCGTCGGTCGGGGAGCGCGGATCGGGGAGCGCCTTGACGTTGGCGATGTCGGAAAAGAGCTCAGGAGATCGCACAACGATGGCGTGGCAGCGTTGCACCAGCGTGGTGACGTCCATGCCTGTCGTCAGCGCATCAGCGTCGAGCAGCGCCTTGAGTACGACCATCTTGAAGCACTTGGACATCGCGGTCGTTTCGAGGTCGGAAAACCAATCGTGCGCGCTGTTCCATGCTTGGCGCTCGGCCGGACCGAGGTCGTCGCGATCGGCCAGGAACGCCACCCACCCGCCGAGTTTGCGG
>Ga0209992_10000502_pt1 | contig 52492 bp, 39 predicted proteins | sample 2SBtaG_2_FD_182564 | JGI IMG/M metagenome (GOLD analysis project Ga0209992, IMG submission 182564) | Deep subsurface microbial communities from Kolumbo volcano to uncover new lineages of life (NeLLi) - 2SBTROV12_ACTIVE470 metaG (SPAdes)... | ecosystem: Environmental > Aquatic > Marine >... | reverse complement strand
CGCCCCCGCCTCCCTCGCCCCCGCCGCTCGCACCCGGGGACCGTCGTCATAGACTTCCAGGATGCGACTGATGCTGGCCGATCGTGCCGTCGACCTCGACCGACGGCTCGTGGAGGGACCGGGCGACGCCACCGCCGGGCTCACTCCGCTCGAGACCGAGCTCCTGCGTCGGCTCGCCCGGGGCGGGGGCGAGCTGGTGTCGCGTCGCGATCTGCTCGTGGACGTGTGGGAGTACGCCCCCGACGTCGAGACCCGCGCCGTCGACAACACCGTGCGTCGCCTGCGCCGGAAGATCGAAGCGGACCCCAAGAAGCCGGTGCACCTGCTCTCCGCGTACGGCGGGGGATATCGCCTCTCGGACGTGGGGGCCCCGCCGGCCGCGCCTCCGACCGCCGAGCTGTCCAACATCACCCTCGATCCGTCGACGTACTTCGGTCGCGACGACGCCATGGAGCGGGTGGCCGCCGCCTTCGAGGGCGCCCGCCTGGTGACCCTCCTCGGCCCCGCGGGCATGGGCAAGACCCGCCTCGCGCGTCGCTTCGCCGCGGCGCGGGTGGAGGCCGGCGACGTACCCCAGGCCTGGTTCGTCGACCTGACCGGGGCCCGGACGGAGGCCGACGTCGCGGCCGCCACGGCGCGCGAATTGGGGGCCCCCGTGGGCGGCGGCGCCGCGGCCGTGAGGGCCGTCCTCGAGGGTCGCGGACCCCTCCTGCTCGTCCTCGACAACTTCGAGCAGATCGTCGACGCCGCCCCCGAGACCGTGGGGGCGTGGCTCGGCCTCCCCCGGCTGCGCGTCCTCGTGACCTCCCGGGAGACCCTGCGCGTCCGGGCTGAGGCGGTCGTCGCCCTCGAACCCCTGGCGGTGGACGACGCGGCCGCCCTCTTCCTCGACCGGGCGCGGGCGAGCGGGCGGGCCCCGGGCCTGGCCGCCGATCGGATCTCCCCCGCGGACTCGGCGGCCGTGCGCGAGCTCGCGAGGCGGCTGGACGGCCTCCCCCTGGCCCTCGAGCTGGCGGCGGCGCGGGCAGGCCTCGTGGCCCCCGCCCGCATGGTCGAGATGCTGGGGCGTCGCTTCGACCTCCTCTCGGCGGGGCCCCGCGGCGCCACCGACCGACGGGCCACCCTCCGCGGCGCCCTGGACTGGTCCTGGGACACCCTCGAACCCTGGGAGCAGGCCGCCTTCCCCCAGCTCGCGCTCTTCCGCGGGGCCTTCACCGTCGACGCCGCGGAGGCCGTCCTCGACCTCCCCGACGGCTCTCCGTGGGCGCTCGACGTCGTCGCCGACCTGCGGGACAAGTCGATGCTGCGGGCCCGCGGCGACGGCCGCTTCGTCCTGCTCGAGTCGCTGCGGGACTACGGACTGGAGAAGCTCGCGGCGGCCGGGGCCGCCCGTACGGCCCGCGACCGACACGTCGACTGGTGCCTCCGACGTGGGGAGGCCCTCATCGAGGCCCTGCCGGGCACACCGGAGGGGGTCCGCGGAGGGCTCGAGCAGGTGGCCGCGGACGTCACGGCCGCCCACGAGCACGCCCTCTCCGTCGGCCGGTCCGAGGACGCGGTCCGCCTCGGCCTCGTGCTCGACCCGGTCCTCTCTCGCCGCGACCCTCGGGGGCGCGCGCGGCTCTGGGATGCGACGTGCGCCGCGATCGAAGAGGCCCCGCCGCGGCCCCGCGCCCAAGCGGTGCGGCTGCGCGCGGAGACGGCCCGCGTCGCCGGGGATCAGACCCTCGCCGAGGCGCTCTGCGAGGAGGCCGTCGCCCTCGCCGTGGAGGCCGGCGACCGGCACCTGGAGGGCGAGGCGCTGTCGACCTGGGGGGCGTCCGCGCTCACGTCCGGGCGCTGGGAGGACGCGGCGGATCGCCTCGGCAGGGCCTTGATCGTCGCGCGGCAGGCCGGCGACTCCCGCCTCGAGTGCTACGTGCTCGCCAACGTGGGGACGCTGGGGTGGATGCGCGGTCGCCTCGACGACGCCGAGCGTGGATACCGCGAGGGTCTCGCCGCCGCCCGGGCCGGTCGCCTCCCGCGCATGGAGGGCGTGATCCTGGGACACCTCGGGGGCCTCGAGATGCAGCGCGGTCGCCTGGACTCCTGCGCCGCGTCGTTCGAGGAGGCGCTGGCCGTCCTCACCACCCTCGGGGACCGCACGTCCGCGGCCGTGGCGCGGGGCAACCTCGGCGCCGTGCGCATGGAGCAGGGCCGGCTCGACGAGGCCGAGGCGCTGCTCCGCGACGCCGAGATCGCCTGCCGTCGCCTGATCGCTCCGACCCACCTGGCCGTCTTCCTGGGCAACCGCGGCCTCGCGCGGTTCCTCGCCGGCGACCCCCGCGAGGCGCTCGCCCTCCTCCGCGAGGCCCACGACGCGGCGGGAGAGGACGAACGGGTGCGGGCCTACCTGCGCTGCCACCGGGCCCAGGTCCGCTGCGCGCTCGACTCGCTGGAGGCGGCCCGGGCCGATCTCGAGGCGGCCGGGGAGATCCTGAGGGCCCTGGGCGACGGCGACGGGCTCCTGCTTGTGGAGGTGTCGGGGGCGGCCTTCGACCTCGCCGCCGCGCGGGCCGCCGAGCGCGACGGGGACACCTCCTCCGCCTCCGCCGCCCGAGCACGGGTCGACGTTCTCGTGGCGAAGGTCGACGCCCCCGACGCCGCCGGTCGCCCCGCCGAGCGCTCCAACGACCTCCGCCTCGCCCGACTGCTGCTGGCCCGCGCGCCGTAGACTCCCCGCGTGCGCCCCCTCCTCCTCGTCCTGCCCTTCGCCCTGATCGCCTGCGACGCGGCGCCGGGAGACCCGCCCACGGGGTCCCTGAACGTCCTCACCTACAACGTCCACGGGCTGCCCGCCGCCATCGCCGGCGACGACCCCGCGGGGCGCATGCCGCAGATCAACCCGCTGCTCGCGGACTACGACGTCATCGGCATCCAGGAGGCCTGGGTCGACGAGTTCTACGACGCCCTCGTCCTCGACACCGACCGCGCCACGGAGGTCCGGTTCGACGCCCCCCTCCCGGAGCGCGTGTACGGGACCGGCCTGGCCGTGCTCTCGGACCTGCCGGAGGTCCCCGCGGCCCGCGTCCACCAGCACTACACGATGTGCAACGGCACCCTCGACGGCGCGTCCGACTGCCTGGCCAGCAAGGGCTTCCAGATGGTCCGCATGACGCTCGCCGAGGGGGACGACGAGACCTTCGAGGTCGACGTCTGGAACACGCACTTCGAGGCCGGCGGCGGGGACGCGGACGTGGAGGCGCGGCAGTCCCACGTGGACGACATCACCGCCGCGATGGTCGAGCACAGCGCGGGCCGCGCGATGATCTTCACGGCCGACCAGAACCTGTCTCCGTGGGACGACCCGGAGGACGAGGCCCCCTACCAGCAGATCCTCGACACCGGCCTGCGGGACGTGTGCGCGCTCCTCGACTGCGACGACCCAGAGCACATCGACAAGGTCATGATCCGCGACGGCGACCGGGTCGCGTTCGAGGCCACCGCGTGGGACGTCCCGGACGCGTTCCACGACGCCGAGGGCGCCCGCCTGTCGGACCACCCCGCCATCTCCGCGCAGGTGACATGGGCCGTCGTGCCCTGATCGCGGCCGCCGCGGCCCTCCTGGTCGGCTGCCCCGGCGGCGGCCTGCTGGGCACCGATCCGACGCCCGTCCCCGGCGACGACGACGACTCGACCGACGACGACGACTCCGCGGACGACGACGACTCCGCCCCGCCCGAGGGCCCCCCGCCGCTGTGCACCCTCGCGCTGGAGTGCCCGGGGCCCATCCCCGACGAGCCCAAGATCGACTGCAGCGTCGTGATCCGCGACGGACACGGCGTCCTCCAGTACGACGGCCCCGCGGCCGTGGAGAAGCGCGGCCGATCGTCCCAAGGGTTCCCGAAGCCGCAGTACTCGGTGGAGCTGCGCGACGAGGCCGGCCTCGACGCCTCGGTGAACCTGCTCGACATGGGCGCGGACCCGGACTGGGTCTTCAACGGCGCCTACATCGACCGCTCCTTCTTCCGAAACAAGCTCGCCTACGACCTCTACCGGGACTTCAGCGAGACGAGCTGGGCCCCCGAGTCGGCGTTCTGCGAGCTGGCCCTCGACGGCGCCTGGCGCGGCATCCATCTGCTCGTCGAGAAGATCAAGCGCGACGACGACCGCATCGACCTGCCCCTGGACGACGGCTCCGGGAGCACCTTCGTGATCAAGCACGACGAGGGCACCGGCTTCTACGAGATGGAGATGGCCCACGGCGGCTGGCGGCCCCTGTACCCGCGCCCCGATCGCATGACGCAGACCCAGTCCGACGCGATCTTCGCCTACCTGCAGGGCTGGGAGGCGGCCGTCTCGGGCCCGTTCCCGAGCGACCCGGACATCGGCATCTTCGCGTTCGTGGACCTCGAGTCCGCCGTCGAGCTCGTCATCCTCCAAGAGTTCTTCAAGAACAACGACGCGTCGTGGCTGTCGCTGCACGCCTGGAAGGCGCCCGAGACGAAGCTGCACTTCGTCCCCTGGGACCTCGACCTGTCCCTGGGCCAGCCGTACTACAACGACAACCACCCCCCGACCGGCTGGGTCGCCTACCGGCCGCCGATGATTCGGGTGATGGCGAGGCAGCCCGCCTTCCAGGCGCGGTTGGTCCAGCGGTGGGCGGAGCTTCGGCAGGGCGTGCTGGCAGAGGACGCGATCCTCGCGCGGATCGACGACTACCGGACCACCCTCGGGGACACCGTGTACGACAACTTCGACGTGTGGCCCATCGACGTCATCCAGTTCGGGGACGACCAGCTGTACCCGGTGTCGTCCTACGACGAGGAGTACGCGCTCGTGAGGGCGTGGATCGTCGACCGGCTCGCCTGGGTCGACGCGAACATCGCGACCTACTGAGTCGCCGACCGGGGCTCAGTCGAGGCCGCTGCCGCCCGGGTACGCGTAGCTGCCCGCGCTGTAGTACCCGTACACGAACGTCGCGATGGGCGGCCCCTCGAGATCGGTCACGGAGGTGCCGGAGTACACGTCGTGGGCGCCGTCGCTCACCGGGCACGTCCAGGACACGTACGTCTGGCCCTCGTAGACGCCGTCCGTCACCGGGCCGTCGCAGCTCGCGGCCGCCATGTCCTGCCCGTCGACCTTCGGCTCGGTGCCCTCCACGGCCGAGATCACGATCCAGTTCTCGCTGAACCCCTCGCCCGTGGTGAGGGTGTAGGCGGCCTGGCGCTGCTCGACAGCCGGGACGTACAGCAGCGAGGTGTCGCCGATGGAGCCCGCCTCGGTGCCCTGGACCAGAAACTGGCCGACGTGCAGGGGGCCGGAGCCCTCCACCACGAACCCTCGGGTGGTGAACAGCTCGTGGAACTCGCCGGAGTCGAGCGTGAAGCTCGCGTCGTCGCCGCCGAGGCTGGTCGTGACCGTGGTGCCGTCCTGCAGCGCCATGATCCGATACATGTCGTTCTCGGGGCTCGCCTGGTTGCGGACGGCCGAGCGGCTCACCACGAAGTCGGGCCGCATGACCCGCGTGGGCAGGATCTGCTGCTCGAAGTGCTCGGCGCAGCAGCCGTCCTCGCCGGCGTTCGGGCTCACCACCGCCGTGAGGTCCGTCCCCGTGAAGACGGCCACGGCCTCATCGGACGTCACCCGCGTACCGCTCGGGTCCGGCGCGCCGATCGTGAACATCTCGTCGAAGCTCATGGCCAGCATCGTCTCGAGGTTCAGGACGTCGTATCGGTTGAGCACGAAGGTCCGCTCGGTGCCCTGGGCGATGCCGATGCGTCCGTCGATCCCGGTGCCCCCGGGGTTGATCGGCGACACGCCGGTGCCCGACGCGAAGTCGACCCCCGCCTCCACCGTCACCTCGGTGCCGTCGACGGTCCCCACGATCGTCACGTAGCTGCGGTTCCGGGGCGGATCGAAGCCGGGCACGAACTCGAAGCCCATGGGCGCGCCCGGCGGGTAGCTCAGCACCAGGTGGTCGCGCGCGAGGGCGCGGTCGGGGAGCAGGAGCGAGGCGTCGTTGCTGAACTGCTGGTCCAGGGTGTTGAACTGGTAGGCGACGATCGGGGCCGTCGACACGACCTTGAACGCCCGCGAGCTGTGCCACGTCTGGGGGCCGTCGTCAGTGCCGTCGGTCACGTTGTCGCCGTCCACGTCGCGGCGGGGCAGGCGGAAGATGTGGATCGCGCCGGGGTCCACGTCCGCGGACTCGACCAGCTGCTGGGAGACGGGCAGGCCCACGCCCGCCGTGTTGATCCGCACGACCACCGTGGCCACCTCGTCGCTCACGTTCACCACGGCGACGGCGAACTGCGCCGCGGCCGCGTCGTCGACGAAGTTCTCCGCGTTGTCGAGGTCCACCGCCCAGAAGGTGCACCCCACGTTGGTCATGCGCGCCGGGGCGGTGCAGGGCTGCTCGACCGCGTCGTCGTCGTCCGGGGCCCCGTCGTCGTCGTCGGGAGCGCCGTCGTCGTCGTCGTCGGCTCCGTCGTCGTCGTCACCCCCGGCGTCGTCGTCGTCGCCGGCGCCGCGGCGCTGGTCCGGGCACGCGACCGAGAGGGTGAGCAGGGCGAGGGCGGAAATGGTGGCGAACCGTCGCATCGGCGGACCATACCTGTGCTCTTATCCCGCCCATGATCTTCCGCCAGCTCTTCGACCGCGAGTCCTGTACGTACACGTACCTGCTCGGCGACGAGGCGACCGGGGAGGCGGTGCTCATCGACCCCGTGATCGAGCACGTCACCCGGGACATGCAGCTCGTCGCGGAGCTCGGCCTGTCGCTGAAGTACACGCTCGAGACCCACGTGCACGCCGATCACGTGACCGGGTCCGGGACGCTGCGGCGCTGCCTGGGGAGCCGCTCGGTGATGTGCGTGACGGGGGGCGCGGACTGCGCCGACGTCCTCGTGAACGACGGCGACGAGCTGGCCTTCGGGGCCGAGCGGGTGGTCGTGGTGACCACGCCGGGGCACACCAACACGTGCGTCAGCTACCACCTCCCGGAGCACGGGCTGCTCTTCACGGGGGACACGCTCTTCGTGCGCGGCTGCGGCCGCACGGACTTCCAGTCGGGGGACGCGCGCACGCTCTACCGTTCGGTGCACGAGAAGGTCTTCACCCTGCCCGAGGACACGCGGATCTTCCCCGGCCACGACTACAAGGGGCGCACGTCGTCCACGGTGGCCGAGGAGCGGGAGCACAACCCGCGGCTGGGCTCCGGAAACACCGAGGACGACTTCGTGGAGATCATGGAGAACCTCAACCTCGGTCTCCCCGCGAAGATGCACATCGCGCTGCCCGCGAACCTGAACTGCGGGCTTCCGCAGTCCGAGCCCCGCGTCGAAGAGCCGGCCTGCCACCCGCAGTCCACCGACGCCTCCCTCAAAATCCTGTCCTAGGCCCTCCATGCCCCGCTACGGGTTCGCGATCGACAACCGATCCTGCATCGGCTGCCACGCCTGCAGCACCGCCTGCAAGTCCGAGAACGAGGTCCCGTTGGGCGTCTTCCGGACGTACATCAAGACGGTGGAGACGGGCACCTACCCCGACACCCAGCGGCACTTCCAGGTCACGCGCTGCAACCACTGCGAGAAGCCGCCGTGCGCGACGATCTGCCCGACGTCGGCCATGTACAAGCGGGACGACGGCATCGTCGAGTTCGACAAGGACGCGTGCATCGGCTGCAAGGCCTGCATGCAGGCGTGTCCCTACGACGCGATCCACATCGACCCCGAGACCAAGACGGCCGCGAAGTGCCACTACTGCGCGCACCGCACCGACATCGGGTTGGAGCCGGCGTGCGTCGTGGTGTGCCCCGAGCACGCGATCCTCGCGGGCGACCTGGACGACCCGTCGTCCGAGATCGCGCGGGTCCTGGCGAAGAACGCGTCCACCGTGCGCAAGCCCGAGCAGGGGACCGAGCCGAAGCTGCACTACATCGGCGGCAACCAGGCGAACCTGCGGCCCGGCGCCGTCGCGAACCCGTCGCCCCCCTACACGACGGAGATGCAGCACGTGATCCCGTGGCACTGGCCGGTGCCCGCGTACCTCGTGGCGAAGGGCATCGGCGCGGGCGTCGTGCTGCTGCTGGCCCTGGCGTGGTTGCTGCTCGACGTCCCCGTGGAGCCCAGGACGGCCGTGGCCGGCGGCCTCCTCGCGCTGGTCGCCACCGGCGTCACGACGGCCCTGCTCGTCTACGACCTCGAGCACCCGCAGCGCTTCCTCTACATCCTCATGCGGCCCAACTGGCGGTCGTGGCTGGCCCGCGGCGCCGTCGTGCTCATCGGCTTCTCCACCATCACCGGCGTCTGGTTCGCGGTGGAGGCGGCGGCGTGGCTCGGCCTGCTCTCGGCGGACCTCGCGGCTGCGGTGCGCGGTCCGCTGCTGTGGCTCGACGTCCCCTTCGCGGCGATGGCGGCCGTATACACCGCGTTCCTGTTCGGTCAGGCCGAAGGCCGCGACCTCTGGCAGAGCCCGCTCCTGCCGCTGCATCTGCTGATCCAGGCCGTCCTGGCCGGGGCCGCGACGCTCCTGCTGTACGGCTACGCGGTGGGGCTCTCCCCGGAGCTGGAGCAGGTCGCGCGCACCGCCTTGCTCGCCGCCCTGATCGTCGACCTGGTGGCCGCGCTCCCCGGCGAGCTGTTCATGCCCCACGCCTCGGAGGTCGCCTCCCGCGCCGCCCACGCGATCACCCGCGGGCCCCACGCACGCCGGTTCTGGGTCGACGTCGTCGCCATCGGCCACGTCGTCCCCATCGCGATCCTCGCCCTCGGGTTCATCGAGTTCACCGCGCTCGCGGCGGTCGCCGCCTTGGCCGGGCTCTACTTCTACGAGGCCGTCTTCGTGCAGGCGCCCCAGGAGATCCCGAACGCCTGACGGCCTCTACTCGACGACCACGCCTTCGACGCGGACCGTCCGTCGGGCGCAGCCCTCGTCCTCGGCGCGGACCAGCAGGTCGTAGGTGCCCGCGGGCGGGGTGAGGTCCGCGGCCGACCAGGTCGTGGCCTGAACCGCGGTGTCGGTGTTGCCGGTGGGGGCGACGTCCGCGAGGCGCCAGGCGTCGGCCGAGCTCGCTCCGGGGGCGACGAACTCGACGCCGATCAGCACCGTGTCCGGGGCGTGGTCCGTGATCGTCCCCGCGATCGTGATCGGTCCCGACAGCGTGTCCCCGTCGTCCACGTCCACCGCGACGAGCGGGGCCGCGTTGTCCGCGCGCAGGATGTACCCCGCCACCCCCGTCTGGTTGTCGTAGGCGGCGTCCCCCGCGTAGGTGTCCTCGTCCAGCTGGACCGTCCCCCCGTAGTAGACCCGCAGGGTGCCGAAGTCGACGACGTCCCCCGACTGCGCGGGCTGGTAGTGCAGGCCCTGGCCCGCGAGGGACGCGCTCCCCACGGCCGGGTACGACGCGATCTCGAGCACCGGGTTCAGCGCGCATCGCTCGATCGACGTCTCGGATCCGTGGCCCACCCCGAGCGCGCGCACGGTCTCCTGGGTGACGACGCGGTCCCCCGTCCACCAGTGCTGCCAGTCGTACCCGCCGTCGGGGTCGAAGGTGTTCGCGAGCACCCCCGGTTGGGTCACCCGATCGGAGTCGAAGGCGCCCGCCTCGGTCTCGAGCACCGCGTCTTCGTCTTTCGTCCACGTGAGGCCGTCCGGCGACGTGGCGTAGGCGGTCGTGAAGTCGCCCGACTCGAGCTCCCGCGCCGTGTACCAGAGGCGGATCAGGTCGCCGTCGAAGTGGGCGGTGGGGTGGTGGACCTGCCGACTGTCGATGTCGGTGGGCTCGGGGCCGAGGTCGAGGACCGGCGTGAGCAGCGGGTCGCCGTCCCCGTCGAGCCGCTCGAAGGGCCCGAGGGGGTCGACGGCCGTCGCCAGCCCGACCTTGCGGTTCGAGCCGTCCCTCGCGTGGAAGAAGAGGAAGTAGGGGCGCGCGAAGGTCGGGACGTGCACGACCGCGGGGTTCGAGACGTTCCGCCCGTCCCAGTCCGCGATGCTGCGCGCGGCCAGGATCGGTGCCTCCTCCACGGCCTCGAACGTCCCGTCGCACTCCGGGTCCAGGACGACGCCGATCGCGTGGCGCTCCACGACGCTGTGGGCCCGGAAGTAGAGATGGCAGGCCCCGCCCCCGGCCGAGTCGACGAAGTGGAAGGGCTGCTCCACCCGCCCCTCGTGCCAGGTGTCCTGGGTCCCGGGGTACACCGCCGCTGCGCACGTCCGCTGGAGCCCCGACGTGTACTCGGGCTGCGGGTACAGGTGCGGGTCCGCGTCGTCGCAGTCGGTGCCGTCGGCGATCAGGCCCTCGGGCGCGACGTCCCCCTCGGTCGTGGCCGCGACCTCGGCCGCCCCGAAGCCGTCCCCGTCGGCGTCTTCGTGCCACGTGAAACCCGCCGCGTCGTCGTCGTCGGTGGCGTCGTCGTCGTCCACGTCGTCGTCGTCGTCGACCACGTCGTCGTCGTCCGTGGGAGTCTCGTCTCCCGGCTCATCGGTCGGACAGCCCACCCCGAGGGCGAGCAGGAGGAGCCCCCCGGCGCGAAGGGGGGTCAACTAGTTGGTCACCGTGGTGGTGAACGTGAAGCTCACGCCGTCCGCGGCCCCGCCCGCGCCGAGGGTGAGGATGAAGACGGCCTGGCCGCCGTACTCGCCGCTCATTCCCGATCCGCCGTACGGGTTGGTGGCGGGGTTGTTGAAGACCTCCCAGGCGGCGAGGAAGTCGGAGACCTCGCCCGGTCCCAGCGGGGGCGGGTTGGCGATCGCGTCGAGCCCGGCGGAGCCCGCGAGCGTGGTGGGCCCGGCGTCCACGAACCCGGCGTGGGTGAACTCGAGGCCCAGGCCGTCGTACTTGGTCTCCAGCTCCGCGGCGGTCGTGCCGCCCTGCACCGTGAGGTCGATCCCCGACAGCGCGAGCGTGTTGGACCCCATCAGCCCCAGGATCCCGGAGAAGTCGCCGTACTGGCCGGTGGTGAGCTCGGTGCCGTAGTCCGTGCCGAGGCCCGCGACGAAGCCGGGCGCGCAGTGATCCGGGTCGGTCGTGTTGTCGGTGACGTCGACGAACGAGCCGGGCGCGAACGCCATGCTGCCGGGGCACAGCTGGCAGCCGGTGACGACCGCCGAGAACTGCGTCGTGCCCGTGAACTCGACCACCTGATCGCAGGCGGGGACGCCATTCTGGATGTCGACCCAGTAGGAGAAGATGTACTGGCCGGTGACGGTCCCGGGCAGGTTCTCGGCCGCGTCGTCGTCGTCCACCGCGTCGTCGTCGTCCACCGCGTCGTCGTCGTCGGTGGTGAAGTCGTCGTCGTCCACCGCGTCGTCGTCGTCCGTCGCGTCGTCGTCGTCCACCGCGTCGTCGTCGTCGGCCGCGTCGTCGTCGTCGGAGCGTCCGGAGGGTCCTCGGGGAACGGGGCAGGCCACGGCCGCGGCGAGGAGGAGCAGCGCGACCAGCAGGAGCGAAGTTCGGATCGACATGGGACCTCCGTGCCCCCGGAGGAGCAAAAACCGCACCGCCCGACAGGGTAACCGACGGCAGGCGCCGGGGGTTCATGGTCATATGCCGCCCATGATCGAGCAACCCAAGTACTCGGACGCGGACGGGACGCCCGTCGACCTCACCACCGTGGTGCACCCCGACGGTCGCATGTCGCAGTACCCGCCTGCGGATCGGTGGGACGACTGGGTGGAGTGGGACAGCAAGGCGTGGCCCACGAAGGTCGCCCGTCGGTACTCGCTGGTGCCCACGATCTGCTTCAACTGCGAGTCCGCCTGCGGCCTCCTGGCCTACGTCGACAAGGAGACGTTCGACGTCCGCAAGTTCGAGGGGAACCCCGCTCACCCCGGCTCCCGGGGCCGCAACTGCGCGAAGGGCCCGGCGACCCACAACCAGATGTACGACCCCGAGCGGATCCTGCACCCGCTCAAGCGCGTCGGGGCGCGGGGCGAGGGCCGCTGGAAGCGCATCTCGTGGGACGAAGCGCTCGACGAGATCGCCGAGAAGATGCGGGCGAGCCGGGCGAAGCGGCGCGACGGGATCATGTATCACGTGGGCCGCCCGGGGGAGGACCACTACACCAACCGCGTCATCACGACGTGGGGCGTGGACGGGCACAACAGCCACACGAACATCTGCTCGGCCGCGTCGCGCGCCGGGTACTTCATGTGGAGCGGCGCCGACCGCCCGAGCCCGGACTACGCCAACGCGCGGGCCATCGTCCTCATCAGCGCGCACCTGGAGTCCGGCCACTACTTCAACCCCCACGCCCAGCGCATCATCGAGGCGCAGCGGGCGGGCGCGAAGATCGTCGTGCTGGACCCGCGTCTCTCGAACACGGCCGCGAAGTCGGACCTGTGGATCCCGTCCTGGCCGGGCAGCGAGGCCACGATCCTGCTCGCCGTCGCCAACCACCTGATCGCGAACGACCTCTACGACAAGGCCTTCGTGGAGCGGTGGGTGAACTGGAAGGAGTCGGTGCTCGCGGCGCCGAAGTTCGCGACGGACCCCGCGGTCCTGAAGATCGCCGAGGCGGCCGCGGCGCGCCCCGACGGCCCGGTGTTCGACGACTTCCACCGCATGCTCGAGGCGCTGTACGCCGAGTACACCTTCGAGCGCGCGGCCGCCGAGGCGCGGGTGCCGCTGGACCGGATCGAGGAGTTCGCGCGCATCGTCGGCGCGGCGGGCAACCGCGTCGCGGCCCACAACTGGCGCGCGGCGTCGATGGGCAACCGCGGGGGCTGGCAGGTCGCGCGCAGCCTCTTCTTCCTGAACGTCCTCACGGGCTCCGTGGGCGCCGAAGGGGGGACGTCGCTCAACTCCTGGAACAAGTTCGTCCCCCAGCCGCACACCAAGCCGGACGCGTTCACGGCATGGAACGACCTGCACCTCCCCCTCGAGTGGCCCTTCGCCTTCTACGAGATGTCCTTCTGCCTGCCGCACTTCCTCGAGGAGGGCCGCGGCGACGTCGACGTGTACTTCACCCGCGTCTACAACCCGCTGTGGATCAACCCCGACGGGTTCATGTGGATGGAGGCGCTGCAGGACGAAGAGAAGATCAAGTGTCACGTGGCGCTCACGCCCACCTGGAACGAGTCCGCCTGGTTCGCGGACTACGTGCTGCCCATGGGCCACGCGGGCGAGCGCCACGACCTCATGTCCGTGGAGACCCACTCGGGCCAGTGGATCGGCTTCCGTCAGCCGGTTCGTCGGGTCGCGATGGAGCGCGCGGGGAGGACGGTGGAGCGCACCCACGAGGCGAACCCGGGCGAGGTCTGGGAGGAGGCCGAGTGGTGGATCGACCTGTCCGTCCGCATGGATCCGGACGGCTCCCTGGGGATCCGCGAGCACTTCCTGTCGCCGTACCGCGAGGGCGAGCTCATCACGGTGCACGAGTACTTCCGGTGGATCTTCGAGAATTCGGTCCCCGGGCTGCCCGGAGCCGCCGAGGTCGAGGGCCTCACGCCCCTGCAATACATGCAGAAGTACGGCGCGTTCGCGGTGACCGACGATCGCTACCGCCCGTTCGAGGAGCCCATCGACGACGAGGGCACGCCGCGCGGGTTCGGCACCCCGTCCGGGAAGCTCGAGTTCTTCAGCCCCACGCTGCACGACTGGGGGTGGACCGAGCAGGAGTACGCGGTGCCCTGGCCGCTGCCGTCCCACGTGGCGCCCGACAACATCGACCGGGCCAAGGGGGAGATGCTCCTGCTCCCCAACTTCCGTCTGCCGACGCTGATTCACACCCGATCGGCGAACGCGAAGTGGTTGTACGAGCTGAGCCACCGAAACCCGGTGTGGATGCACCCCGAAGACGCCCGCCGCGTCGGCGTGCAGGACGGCGATCTCGTCAAGATCCGCACCGAGATCGGCGAGATGGTGGACTCGGTCTGGGTCACCGAGGGGATCAAGCCCGGGATCGTCGCGGTCTCGCACCACGCCGGCCGCTGGCGCCTCAAGGAGGCCGAGGGCGTGGGCGCGGGCATGTCCAACCTCGTGAGCATCGGCGGCACCGACCGGCACAAGTCGCTCACGGTCGAGAAGGGCGGCGGGCCCTGGGAGACGAACGATCCGGACACCTCGCGGGTGTGGTGGTCGGACGTGGGCGTGCACCAGAACCTGACCCACGGGGTACACCCCGACCCGGTGTCCGGGGCGCACTGCTGGCACCAGAAGGCCCTCGCGGTCACGAAGGCGGGCCCGGGCGACAGACACGGCGACGTGAAGGTCGACCTGCGGCGGTCCATGGAGGTCTTCCGGGAGTGGAAGGCCCTGGCGCGTCCGGCCGACCAGTACTCGCCCGACGGCACGCGGCGGCCGTACTGGCTCAAGCGACCGCTGAAGCCCACGCGCGAGGCCTACAAGCTGCCCGAATGAGGGGATTGATCGACCTCCTGGAGGGGCGGCCGACCGCCGAGGCCCGAGCGCTGGTGGAAGCGCGGGGCGTCGACCCCGGCTCGGACGACGACCTCGCCGCCGACGCCTACGCCATCTTCGGCCGCGCCGTGTTCCCGTACGCGGGCGTGTTCCTCGACGACGACGTGGGCGCCCGGGGTCCGCTGGCCGAGCAGCTCGCCGACCCCACCCCCGAGACGGCCGCCTGGCTCCCGGCGTTCACCCGGGCCCTGCGCGACCTCCGGCTGCCGCTCGCCGTGGCGGTGGCCGACCTCGTGGACGCGCTGGAGCTGCCGGCCCCCGCCCCGCGGCCGGAGCTCCCGCCTCCCCCCGACCCCGCGGCGCCGGAGACCGACGTGCGGGCGATCGTCGAGCACCTCCTGCGTCCCAGCCGCTGCGGGGCCTTCCTCTCGGCCCCGGTGATCGCCCGCGTCGCCCGGTCCGTCGAGGTGCCGCGGGGGTTCGGCGACCGTCGCCGGATGCTCACGGAGCTGCTCCGATCCGCGGGTCGATACGGCCGCCTCCCGGAGGTCCTGGACGCCTTGCGGGAGACGATCGAGGCCCACGGCCCCCGGGCCGCCCCCACCGCGGCGTGGTTGTCGGCGTTGCGAGCGGCCCTAATGTGACGACCGGTGCGGTTGGTAGAATCGCCCGGAGAGGAACCGACGTTTGGAACGCAGGCTCGAGGCACACGACAAGAACCAACTCGAGCTGAAGCTGGCCTACCCCGTGGATCCCGAGACGCGCCGGCAGGCCTATCGCGTCGAGTCGTTCCTCTTCATCCCCCGCAGCCTCGGCATCACCGCCGGCTCGTACCCGCCTCGCCGGTTCTACGAGGACACGGCGGCCTTCGTGCGGTTCAAGACGCCCACGGTCGCGCTGCACGCCCTCGCCCACGATCCCGACGAGGTCTGGTTCGCCGAGTCGCGGGAGCGCCTCGATCGGCTCCTGCGGGGGGATCGCACGGCGCGCGGGGGGGCGATCCGACGCCTGAAGCTGCTCGCCTGCCTGTTCAAGTCGGCGTTCCGCGACGAGGGCGCCCAGCTGCTCGAGCGGTTCGAGAAGCTCCCGGCCCTCGACGGGGGCGCACGAAAGGCGCGACGCGCATCGATCGCGGACGCCGCGACGAACCTGGCGAAGGACACCGAGGCGGGCCTAGCGCGGCTGCAGTCCCTCGGCCACCGCGCCGAACAGGCCGCCATGAGCAAGCGGGTGCAGTCGACCTGGCGGGCCGTCGACGAGTACGTCTCCCTCGCCGCCGAGGAGGTGCTCACTTCCGTGGTGGTGGCGATCGACCGCGTCTCCGACCCGGACGACGAGGACGCCCTCACCGGCGTGCGCGATCGCCTCGCCGGCGCCGCCGTCGGCACGTATCGCTACCGCCGCGGGAAGGGCTACCCCAGCTTCATCCGCCCCGGGACCGAGAACGAGGCGATGCCGTACCAGCGGCGTCTCCTCAAGAAGGTCGTGAGCTCGGTCCTGTACCTGGACGTGGAGCGGGCGGACGCGGGGGGGCTGTCGACGAACATCATCGGGGGCGTCGCGGCCGCGGCCGCCATGGCCTTCGCGATCGCGACCACGATCTGGGCGACCCTCAACTTCGGCATGACGAGCGTGCCGTTCGTGGCCGTCGCCATCGTGTCCTACATCATCAAGGACCGGATCAAGGACTGGGGCAAGGCCTGGCTCGGGGACCGAGTGAGTCGATGGCTGCCGGACCACCGCGTGAAGGTCTGCGACCGCGAGACCGGCGAGGTGCTGGGCGGGGCGAAGGAGACCGTGGTGACGCGCTCGGCGAGCGTCGTCGACCGCGAGATCCTGCGCGCTCGCCACGCCGAGAACCCGGGGATCATCGCCCGGGACGCGCGCCCCGAGACCGTCGTGCACTGGACGAAGGAAGTGGTCCTGGAGTCGGCCCCGCTCGCCGAGCGCCTCGGCGGCGTGGACGGCATCCACGACATCGTGCGCTTCAACTTCCACCGCCTGCGACGGCGCATGGACGACGCGTACGAAGTGCACCGCATCGTCGAGCCCACGACCAAGCGCATCCGCGACGTGCGCTGCTCCCGCGTCTACCACGTGAACCTGGTGCTCCGGCTCACGTTCACCCGGGGCGGCGAGGAGCGCACGGAGATCGACCACGTGCGCGTCGTGCTCGATCAGCGCGGCATCCGTCGGGTGGAGGAGGTGGCGGCGGAGCTCAGCCCCGCGCTGGTGCGTTCGTCGACCCCGCCCCTGGACGTCGTGACCACCGACCTGCCGGCTGCGGCGGGCTGAGGCGACCTACACGCTGAGCGTCTGGAGCGCGGCTGCGATGCGTCGCAGCTCCCGCGGCCGGCGGGCGGGATCGCGCGAGAGCATCGCCTCGATCCAGCCGTTCACCTCGCCGGGGACGCCTGCGCCCATGGTCCGCAGGGGCGGCGGCTTGGACGTCTCGACCTTCATGAGCAGAGAGACGAGGTCGCTCGCCTCCACGACGGGCCGCCCGCTCAGGACCTCGTAGGCGAGGGCGCCCAGGGAGTAGATGTCGGTGGCGGGCGAGGGATCGGCCTCCCCGAGGACGAGCTCCGGGGCCGCGTAGGAGGGCGTCCCGATGAGGGCCCGCGACCCGTCGACCCGGATGGTCTCCTCCTGGAAACACGCCGTGCCGAAGTCCACCAGCTTCACGGCCTTGCTGGCGACCACGACGTTCCCGGGCTTCAGGTCCCGGTGCAGCACGCCGTGGCTGTGTACGGTCGCGACGGCCCCGAAGATGCGACTCAGGAGCCCCAATCGCCTCGCCGTCGACGGGTTCTCGGCCGCGATCCAGGCGTCGAGCGTGGGGCCGTCCAGCAGCTCCATCGTGTAGTAGGGCCGCCCGTCCTCGTGTACGCCGTAGTCCCAGGTCCGCACGATGTTCGGGTCCGCGAGCTCGCGCGTGATCCGCGCCTCCCGACGGAAGCGCTCCTCGGCGTTGTGGACCAGCGCCTCGGGATCCAGCAGCTTGAGCGCGACGGAGCCCGTGAGCATCAGGTCGCGCACCCGGTACACCGAGGACGTCGCGCCCCGCCCGAGCAGCCCCTCGACGATGAAGCGTCCGTCGATCGTGGTGCCCCGCACGATCGGCTTGTCGCGCGTCAGCTCGGTGATGCCGGGGCCGCTGATCTCGGGGATCGGGATGTTCACGAGGGTGCTGTCGGGGAGCTGCTTGTAGCTCAGGATCTGCCGGATCGCCTTCGGGTCGATCCGCCCCTTCACGAACGCCGTCACGCCCGCGGCGAGCAGGTTGTCGAACAGGGTCTCGTCCGCCCGGTCGTAGCTCACGGCGACGAAGCGCGGGACCACGTTCGGGGCGAACTCCGCGACCATCTTGGCGAGCGTAAGCCCCTGGAGCCGGTGCCAGCTCTCCACGAACACGATCGCGGGCTCCTCCTTGCGGATGGCGGGCATCGCCTCCGCGAGGCCTCGGCGGACCTGGGTCCGGTAGCCCCACTTGTGCAGCGGCGGCACGTACCGCCACGACTCCTCGGGGTCGTCCAGCACCACGAGCGCCAGCGGCCCGTCGCGCGGGGGCGCCACGAAGGGGATCCCGCCCGCCGGCGGGTGCTCGCGCCCGTCCCCGGTGACCCGAATCCGACGCATCTTGAACGTGCCCGTAGCCATCGTGAGCTGCACCTCCCCGGGTCGGGGGGTGGGGGCGCGCGGGCGCTGCGGAGGGAGCTTCGCCATCTGCCGGAGTGTAGATCAGCTCGGGCTTCGGGTACGGGAGGCGGCGGTGGGCGGAGTAGGATCCCGGCGATGCTCCCGCGCGCACTGTCGACCCTCGCTCTGGTCCTCCTGGTCGGCTGCCCGTCCCCGGTCGGCGACGACGACACGGCCCCCGGTCCGGACGACGACGACGCGACCGACGACGACGACGGGACCGACGACGACGACGCGGACGACGGCTGGCGGAGCGTCCTCTATCCCGGGGACTGGACCCCCGCCGACACCGTCGACGGCCGCTTCCTGCACGACTTCTCCTACGCCGGGTACCGCCTCGGGGACGCGCCGCCACTCAATCGGGTCGTGCCCACCCTCGACGTCCGGGACTTCGGCGCCGACCCCACCGGCGCCACGGACGCGACCGCCGAGGTCCAATCCGCCATCGACGCCGCCACGGAGCCGTGCGACATCCTGCTGCCGGCGGGGGAGTACCGCTTCGACCGGACCCTGCGGATCACCACCGACGGGGTCGTCCTACGGGGCGAGGGGGTGGGCGTCACCTCGCTGTGGTTCACGGCGGTCGAGGGCATGTCGGACCGCGGCCACGTCGCGTTCGCGGGCAGCGTCCAGCGGGGCGAGGATCACCTGCTGGCGGAGGATGGAGTCCCCCGCTCCCACGACGTGGTGGTGGCCACGCGCGGCGACCTGGACGTCGGCGTGGAGGTCGCGGTGGGCTGGACCATCAGCGAGGCCTTCGTCGAAGAACACGGGATGACGGGCACCTGGGAGGTCTTCAACGGCACCTGGCGCCCCTTCTTCCGGCGCACCGTCGTGGCCGTGGAGGGGGACGGCCCCTTCGTGGTGACGCTCGACGTCCCCCTCCGCTACCCCGCCCTCGTGCGCGACGGAGCCTCCCTGCGCGTAGAGAGCGGGTACCTGCGCGAGGTGGGGGTCCGGGACCTCTCGATCTCCACCGCCGCCACGCGCGACGAGGCGCTGTCGGTCGATCGCACCCACGCGATCCGCATGGAGGGCGTGGCGGACGCGTGGGTCTCTCGGGTGGACTCGTGGGAGTCGCCCCAGTCCGAGGACGGCCGCCACCTGCTGTCGGGCGGGATCGCGATCGTGCACAGCAAGCGGGTGACGGTGGCGGACTCCACCATGGGGCACGCGCAGAACCGCGGCGGGGGCGGCAACGGCTACCTGTTCGAGGTCTCCCGCAGCTCCGAGGTGTTGTTCCGGGACCTCGCGGGCATCGCGGGTCGGCACAACTTCATCCAGAACTGGGACTTCGGGACGTCCGGCACCGTGTGGCTGCGGACCACGTCGCGAGAGGGGTTCGCGGCGTCCACGGACAACGAGTCTCTCGGGCTGGTGGGTCTAAGCGAGTACCACCACAGCCTCGCCATGGCGAACCTCGTGGACGACTCCACCACCGACGACGGCTGGGGCGCCGTGAACCGCCGCGGCTGGTCGAGCGGGGCGGGCCACAGCGCCACCCAGAACGTGTTCTGGAACCTCCGCGGCGAAGGGATCGTGCGCTCCTTCCAGTACGGCGAGGGCTACGTGATCGGCACCGCGCCCACGCTCGACGTGCAGGCGGAGGTCGGGGGCGACTGGGACTTGTTCGGCGCGGGCGACGGGACGTCTCCGGACGACTTCCTCGAAGGCATCGGCGAGGCCGCCTCCCTGCGTCCGCAGTCCCTGTACGAAGACCAGCGGGCCCGTCGCGTCGCGCGGTAGAAGTAGTCGACGCCCACGTCGACTAGCATGGGCGCCCCGGAGGGCCCGCATGACCCCGTTGCTCCGCCTCGCGCTCCTCGTCCTCGCCGTCGCCGCGACGTCGTGCGTGCAGCCGCTCACCTTCTGCACCGTGGAGGGCACGCAGGACCTCATCTATGCCCGCGAGGAGTGCCCCGCCGCCTGCTTCGTCGACGCCGACGGAGACGGATACGGCTCGACCTTCCACGAGCTCGCCGAGGGCGAGGAGTGCAGCCGGGAGAACGGCCTCACGAACCGCGAGGGTGACTGCGCGGACGACGACGACAACCGCTTCCCGAGCAACCCCGAGGTCTGCGACGGCCGCGACAACGACTGCCTGCCGCTGGCGGAGCACACCGAAGACCAGAGCGGCGAGCCCGACTTCGACACCGAGTCCGAGGAGGAGCAGGGCGAAGGGACGATGATCTTCTCGTGCACCCCGCCCGCCGCGTTCAGCGAGGAGGAGGGCGGCGGCGCGCTCCCGGCGGACGAGATCCGGTTCTTCCTCCGCGGCGGCGGCCACATCAACGGGTCCCCCGTGGACGCGCGCAACTTCGAGGTGCAGGTCGCGGGCGGGGAGGACCTCCGAGGGCTGCTCAAGTTCCGCGCCGTGGTGAGCCCCGGCGTGGCCCAGGACGTGTACGGCGCGGCCGTCGGGTCCTGGGCGGTGGAGCACTCCCGGTCCTTCCACCCGGTCTTCGGCGACACCGGGGGCCCGGTGATGGAGGAGATCGCCCCCGGGTACTTCGACTTCGAGGTGGAGGTGGGCACCACGCTCGACCTGACCGCCCCGGAGTACGACGGCGACGCCGAAGAGAGCGCGAACCTGTACCAGCTCACCCTGGCGGCGTCGGGGTGGCTGGGGGAGAGCGACCACGTGGCGTCCCTCACGGACGTCTTCTACTGCTGCGAGCCCGGGGACCTCGACTGCTCCTGCGAGGCCGTCTTCGCGGACACCTGGGACCCCTTCGATCCGCCCGACGGCCCCGGCCCCGTGGAGGAACTGCCGCCCCCGGCGGACCTCGCGGACCTCGACGCCCTGGACCTCGCGGCCTGTCGCTCCTACGGCGCCGCCCGGGTCCCGATCCTGTTCCGGTCCATCGGGCCCAACAACGCGAGCTGCAGCTTCGAGGACGACGGGCCCTGCGTGCCCCTGGTCGAGGGGTTCCAGATCGGGTGTTCGTTCGTCTCGATCGTGGTGGAGGACGACTGAGCATGCGCGTCGCCCTCCTCCTCCTCTCCCTCCTCCTGCCCGCCACGGCGACGGCGTCCACCCGGGTCGTCTTGTACGAGGACGGCGAAGACATCCAGGCCCGGGTCGAGGCCGCGTGGCTCACCCAGTTCGGCGACGACATCGGCGTGCGCTGGGTGGGCGTGAGCGCCGTCTTCCCGACGGACGAAGCCATCTCCGTCCTGGGCGACGTCGACCTCCACGGGTGTGAAGGCGAGGGCCGCACCGTCGACGACTTCGAGGCGGCCAGCGCGGCCGTGATCGACGAGGTCACGGGCATGAACTACGAGGGCGCGGGCGTGGCCATCGAGGGCGTGACGGCCATGTTGCCCTGCCTCACCGAGACCCCGTCGGCCGAGCAGCTGGGTCGCTTCCACTTCATGCGCGGGGTCGTCGCCTTCTACGCGGAGGGGCCGGGCAAGGCCGTCGAGCGCTTCGAGGAGGCGCTGCTCGTGTCGCCCTTCCTGCAGTGGGACACCCGGTACCCCCCGCCCGTGAAGCCGAGCTTCGACGAGGCGATCGTGAGCGCCATCGCCGCGAGGTCCGCGTTCCTGTCGATCTCGCCCCGCGTCACCTCCGACGGCACGCTGCGGATCGACGGGGTGGCGGTCGACCCGCGGACGCGGACGCGATCGCTGTACGTCGGCACCCACCTGCTCCAGTGGACGACGCCCGACGGCGCCGCGACCCGGACCTGGGTCGCCGAGCTGGAGGCGGGGGACTCGCTCGCGCTGGTGGAGCGCGCCGACGCCGTCGCGATGCTGCTGGAGGGGGACGCGGACGACGCCGTCACGGAGTTCACCCAGGCGCAGGTGCTCGCGCCCGTGGAGCGCAACGCGGGGGGCGTGCTCTACGTCGCGAACGCCATGGACGTCGTGGCCTTCCACAGCTTCGATCCCATCGGGTCGCGATGGCGTCCCGTCGACGTCCTGGCCCTGGAGCGGTACACCCTCACGGGCGACCGGATGCGCACGGCGGGCACCGTCATGAGCGTGGCGGGCGGGCTCGCCCTGGGCTTCGGCGCCGCGGTGGCCACCCTCGGCCGCGTGGGCGCCTCGAGCGCGCACGACGAGGTCTTCGACCCCGCCACCGGCCAGGGCAGCCGCGGCAAGCTCAACGACGCGCTGACCGACTACAACTACCTGCGCGACTTCGCGAACACGGGCAGCGGCGTCGCCGTCGTGGGCGGAGCGCTGCTGGTGGGCGGCATCCCGCTCGCGATCTTCGGCAACCGCCGCGCCCAGGGGGCCGGGTTCCACAAGGCGACCAGGACCAAGTGAAGCGTTCTCCGGGCATCCGCCGCGAGGTCGTCCTCGTGGGCGGCGGCCACAGCCACGTGCAGGTGCTGCGGTCCCTGGTCATGAAGCCCGCGGAGGCGGCGCGGGTGACCGTGGTCCTCGACCGCCCCGTGGCCATCTACTCGGGGATGGTGCCCGGGTTCGTGGCCGGTCAGTACGAGCGCGCGGAGCTCGAGATCGACGTGCGCCCCCTCGCCCGTCGGGCGGGAGCTCGGGTGATCACCGCCCGCTGCACTCGGGTCGACGCCCACGCCCGGCTCGTGCACCTGGAGGGGCGCCCCCCGATCCGGTACGACCTCGCGAGCATCAACGTGGGCTCGGTGGTCGCGAGCACGGAGCTGCCGGGCGTGGACGCCTACACCGTCGCGACGCGCCCCATCGGCCGGTTCGTGGACCGGCTCGAGACGTCGCTCGCCCACCTCGATCGCGACGGACCGCTGCGCCTCGTCGTCGTGGGCGGCGGCGCGGGCGGCATCGAGCTGGCCTTCTGCACCCGCGAGCGACTCCTCAACGAGGGGGTGGGGGCCGTGCACGTGACCGTCGTGGAGGGCGAGCGGATCCTGCGGGGCCGCCCCGAGACGGAGCGCGGGTCGGTGCTTCGGGCCGCCGAGGAGCGCGGCATCGACGTGTGCGAGAGCACCGCCGTCGTGGTCGTGGAGGACGACGCCGTGGTCCTGGAGGACGGCAGCCGCATCCCCTCCGACCTCACCCTCTGGGTCGCGGGGGCCGCTCCGCCGCCCCTCGTCGCCGCCTCGGAGCTGCCCACCGACGCCGGCGGTTTCATCCTCGTGGAGCCGAACCTCGAGGTGCGCGGGTTCCCGGGTCTGTTCGCCGCCGGCGACTGCGCGGTGCCCGCGAACCGCCTCGACATCCCCAAGGCGGGGGTCTACGCGGTCCGCCAAGGGCCCGTCCTCACCGAGAACCTGCGTCGGGCGCTGGCCGGGCGTGAGCTCCTCCCGTACCGCCCGCAGCGGGACTTCCTGTCGCTGCTCAACCTCGGCGACGGCCGAGCGATCGCGTCGAAGTGGGGGTTCAGTGGCGACGGCGAGTGGGCCTGGCGGCTCAAGGACTGGATCGACCGTCGGTTCATGGACAAGTTCCAGGTCCTGCTGCCGGACGGCGAGCCGGCCCTCGCGTTCCAGAAGGGCATGCCCGTCATGGAGCCGATGGACGCCGCCTGCGGGGGGTGCGCGGCGAAGGTCGGCGCGTCCGCCCTCTCGACGGCCCTGGCGCGGCTGCCCGCGGCGCCCGCCCCGGACGTGGACGTGGTGCTCGGGGTCGCCGACGCGGACGACGTGGCCGCCTTCCGTCGCGGAGGCGAGCTGGTGGCCCAGACCATCGACGCGTTCCCCGCGTTCGTCGACGATCCCTGGCTGGTGGGCCGCGTCGCGGCCGCCAACGCGCTGTCCGACATGCAGGCGAAGGGCATCGCGCCCAAGACCGCCCTCGCGCTGGTCACGGTCCCCGACGACGACATCGAGGAGGAGGTCCTCTTCCAAGCGCTGGCGGGCGCGCGCAGCCTCCTGGACGGCGAGGGCGTGGCGCTCCTGGGGGGCCACAGCACCGTCGGACCCGGGCTCGTCGTCGGCTTCTCGGTGACGGGGTTCGGCGACCGCGTGGCCCGCAAGGGCGGCCTCGAGGACGGGGATCTGCTGATCCTCACCCGCCCGTTGGGGACGGGCGTGCTGTTCCACGCGGACATGGCCGCCGGCGCGGCGGGGCCCTGGATCGACGAGGCGGTGCGGTGGATGGTCCGGGGCAACGGCCCGGGCGGACGGGTCCTCGCGCAGCGCGGCGTGACGGCGGCCACCGACATCACCGGGTTCGCGTTCGCGGGCCACCTCCACGAGATGCTGATGGGCTCCGGGTGCGCCGCGCACCTCGATCTCGAGTCGCTGCCTTCCCTCCCGGGGGCCCTGGAGCTCCTGGCCCGGGGGGAGCGCTCGACCTTCCACGAGCCGAACCGCCGGATGCAGCGCGCCGTCTCGGCCACCCCCGCGCAGCAGGCCGACCCGCGCTACGAGCTCATGTTCGATCCGCAGACCGCCGGGCCCCTGCTGATCGGCGTGCGGGAGGGCCGCGCGGTGCCCCTCATGGAGGCGCTGTCCGCGGCCGGGGAGGTGCCCGTCGTCGTCGGGCGCGCGTTCGCGGATCTGGGCGGCGCCGGGGTCCTGCACCTCCGATAGCGCGCCCACCCGGCGGCAGAGTCGGTACCTTGGAGCGCACCTGCGACGGCCTCGACAGCGACTGCGACGAGGCGCCCAGGTGAAGCTGGTGGTGCAGACCGGCGGCGGCGTCGCCTTCGGCTGGGAGACCCGGGTGCTTCGGGTGTACTAGCCTTGCGGCATGGGTCCGCACCTCAATGAGTGGTTGAGCCTCGCGCTCCGTTGGCTCCACGTCGTCGCGGGCGTCGTGTGGATCGGCGAGTCCTTCTACTTCATGTGGCTGGACGCCAGCCTCGAGAAGCTCGACGACACGCCCGAAGGGGTGAAGGGCGAGTCGTGGTCGGTGCACGGCGGCGGCTTCTACCGGGTCCTCAAGTTCCAGGTCGCGCCCCCCGTGATGCCCAAGACGCTGCACTGGTTCGTCTGGGAGGCGATGACCGCCTGGGGGTCGGGGATCTTCCTCCTCGCGGTCGTCTACTGGATGCAGGCCGAGGCCTACATGGTGGACCTGGGCGTCGCGGACCTCTCGGCCATGCAGGCGGTGGGCGTGGGGCTGGGGTCGATCCTGCTGGGGATCACGGGCTACGAGATCGTCGTCCGCAGTCCGCTCAAGTCGAACCACGCGGCGGTGGGGGCGGTCCTCGCCGCCTACTTCGGCGCGTGGGCGTGGGGCCTGTCCGAGCTCCTGGCGCCCCGCGCGGCCTACATCCACATGGGCGCGATGCTGGGCTCGGTGATGGCCAACAACGTGGCCGGGGTCATCATCCCCAACCAGCGAAAGATGGTGAAGACGATGGTCGACGGCGGGGTCGTGGATCCCGCGCTGGGCGCCATCGCGAAGCTCCGCAGCACGCACAACAACTACCTGACCCTGCCCGTCATCTTCGTGATGATCAGCAACCACTACCCGTCGACGTACGGGCACCCGTGGAACTGGCTGGTCCTCATCGGGCTGTTCTTGGTGGGCGCGCTGGCGCGGGTCTTCTTCAACCTGCGCAACAGCGGCAAGGACATGCCCGCCCTGCTCGTCCTGGCGTTCGCCGGGTTCGTGGCGACGGCGCTGCTCACGGCGCCGTGGCCGAAGGCGGAGGAGGCGCCCGCGACCGGCGAGGCGACCCCGGCCCCGGAGGTCCCGTCGTTCGCGGAGGTCGAGGTGCTGATCGCCGAGCACTGCCGCGGCTGCCACTCGGCGAACCCGACGGACGACATCTTCAAGGTCGCTCCGCTGGGCGTGAAGTACGACACCCCCGCCGAGATCCGCGCCAAGGCGACCCTGATCAAGACGCGGACGGTGGACACGAAGACGATGCCGTTCGGGAACAAGACGGGCATGACGGACGACGAACGCGCCCTGCTGGGCCGCTGGATCGACGCCGGTGCGCCGGGGCCCGAGTGAGGAGCGACCGATGAGCGACGACGAACTCCCCGGACCGCCCCTGCGCCTGCCCCCGCGGCCGAAGCCGCCGAAGAAGCCGGTGCGTCTGGGCGTCGCTCCCACGCCCCCCGAGGTGACCCAGCCGACGGCCACGGAGGACGAGGGGGAGACGTCCTACGCAGGCCTGGGCATGGAGGCGTCCCACGACCCCGAGGACCTCGGGTCGTCTCCGCGGATCCCGCTCGCCGCCACCGCCCGGTCCCTGCCGCCCGCGCCCGGACCGCTGGGCGAGCCCCCCGTCGAGCTGCCCCAGCAGGGGTGGTCGGAGCCGCTCGCGCTCTTCCGCGGGGCGGAGGAGTGGACGGACGAGCACGTCGGGTACCTCGCGGCGGCGCGACGGGTGCCCCCGGAGGTCGTGAAGGTGCGCATCGGTCGGCTGCTCAGCCGAGGCCGTCAGCCCGGCGGGAAGTGGGCGCAGATCGAGCTCGATCGTCTCAGCGACGAAGCCGCCGCGGCCAAGTGGCGGACCCGTCACGTGCCCCGGAGCGCCACCCAGGACGGCGCGGATCGCCACTCCGCCTGGCTCGAGGCCCTGGAGCGCGGGGACGCCTCCCGCACGCCCGTCATCGAGGACCGCGACCTGCTCGTGCTGGCGTCCGCCTGGGAGATCTCCGTCGACGCGGCGATGGTCCGCGCCGGCCGCGCGCTCATGGCGGGCAAGGAGGAAAGCGACGCCCTGGCCGCGGAGCTGCGCGCCACCGACGACGAGCGCCGCAAGGCGATGGAGGTCGCGTCCAACGTGAAGCTCACGCGGGACGAGGCGCGGATGCTGGGCGACTACTTCGCCCTGGAGTCGGAGCGGTGGGTGACCCGCGACGGGGTCGCCTATCGAGGAGTGGCCCCGGCCGAAGAGGCGATGGTCCTCGTGGGTCGAAAGTTCGTGCGCGACCAGGTGAGGGTCGGCAGGGGCCGGCCCAAGCCGCTGCAGCAGCTGCTGGACGACGCGGCCGACGAGGAGAAGCTGCTGGCCGCCTGGCGCGCCGACGCCAACTGGGCGGACCGGGACACCGAGCTGTACGCCCACGTCATGCGCCGGGCGAAGCGCCTCCGCAAGGGCCCCGCGGCGTCGCACGAGTTCCTGCGACCCGTGCGCGCCGAGGCGCGCGGTCACCACCGCGAGGCGGCCCTCGAGCTCGGCCGGGTGGGGCTCGGGAGCGACACGGCGCGGGGCGAGATCGCCATCGAACGTCGCGTCCAGCAGTGGCTGCGCAAGGAGGAGTACATGCTGCTCCTCGCCGCCTGGAATGGAGAGAAGGACCCCGACGACGAGGTCCCCGAGATGCTCGGCCAGGGGCGCGAGGACGAGCTCTTCGTGCTCCGTCACCGCGTCGCGGAGGCGGCGGTGGCGGCGGCGGCGGACGCGTTCGCCGCGGGTGGACCGTTCGAGGGGGAGCCGGGCAGCGCGATCGAGCTGCTCGCGTCGGCGTGGTCGGAGCAGCGCGCCTACAACCAGAGCTGGGCACCCCTGGACGTCCAGGAGCTGCTCGGCGCCGCGATCCTCCTCGAGCAGATGCCCGCCGCGCGGGGCAGGGACTGGCTCAAGCCCCGGGAGATCTGGACGGCCTACAACTCGCTCGTGACCGAGAGCCTGTTCCCCCGGGCGTACCTGGAGTCGGAGTGGCGCCTCGCGGACGTGTCCCAGTACGCCGACATGAAGGGGCTCTCGTTCCGGGCGGCCCTGGAGGAGGCGATCGTCGGCACGGTGACCGACAAGGACGGACCCGACCCCAGGACCCTGCAGGAGGACCGCGAGGCGGGCGGGTTCGGACGCGAGGCCTGCCTGCGGGCGTTCGGCGAGAGCGGGCGCTGGTTCACGGACGACGCGCAGTTCATCGCCGAGCTGCGCGGGACGGACATCTCCGACGTGGCCGAGTGGATGGGTCACCGCCTGCTCAAGGGCCGGGAGGAGGACGTGGAGCTCGCGTACGTCCAGGACCGGATCGAGGAGCAGGCCCTCTTCCGCACCGAGGCGTTCGATCAGCCGTACGTGATCCTCGTCCTCCAGGGGGGCGGCGCGAAGGCGGCCTACCAGGTGGGGGTCTTCGAGGCGCTCGAGGACCAGGGGCTGTCCCCGTCGTGGGTCCTGGGGATCTCGTCGGGGGCGCTGAACGCGGCCACCATCGCCGGCAACCCTCCGAGCGGGCGGCTCTCGGCCCTCGAGACCATGTGGGATCGGCTCACGAACAAGTGGGAGATGAGCCCCTTCTTCCCGGGGTCGATGAAGCACATCATGAAGCTGACGGGGGCCTTCTCACAGCTCATGTACAAGCCGAACTTCTACTTCCCGCACGGGCTGCCGAACTTCATGTTCCCGCCCGGCAGCGACGGCGCCGTGAGCCAGTTCAACAACGCGCCCCTGCGGGCGCTGATGGACAACGTCTGCGACTTCGGTCGGGTCCGGCGCGAGGCCGTGATCCATCGGCGCACGCGCTGGTCGCGTCGGCGTTCGCGGACCCCGGCGCGGCTCACGGTGGGCACCACCAAGGTGAAGACCGGCGAGTTCGTGTGGTGGGACTCGGCGAGCGCGGACCTGGACGTCGACCACGTGATGGCGTCGGGCGCGATGCCCCCCGGGGCCCCGGCGGTGCGGCTGGAGGACGAGCTGTACTGGGACGGCGGCGTGGTGGGCAACAACCCGCTGGAGCCGGTGCTGGAGGAGATGCTCAACGGCACGATGAACGGCCGCGAGGTGCTGGTCGTGTTCGTGGATCTGTGGGGGAGCGAGGACTGGCTGCCGCGCACGAAGAAGGAGGTCGAGCTCCGCCAGCAGCAGCTGGACTTCGTGGGGCGCGTGGATGCGTCGATCGAGCGCTTTCGCTTGGGGCTGCTCCTCGAGATCGAGAAGCGCCGACGTCGGCCGCAGCAGGGGCTGGACGAGCGGCCCTGGCGACCTCGGCGACGTGGGTACGGGACCATCGACCCGCGCTCGCTCACGATCCTGCGCATGGAGAACGCCCGGGCGACGGACCTGGGCATGTACGACGCGATGGACTTCTCCGCCGACTCGATCCAGGTGCGTCGGCAGGCCGGCTTCGACGACATGCGGACCGCGCTCGCCGAGTCGAACTGGCGCGGCGGGATGCAGTCCACCCAGATCGGCGGGACGATCCACCACTACCGCCGAGGCCGCCTCGTGAGCGTCACACCTGCGGTCGACACCGAACAGATCCCCGCGGAGTTTCAGCGGGGCTGATCGACTCAGCAGCCCCCCCGGAGCGGCCCCCCCGGAACGGGACGAAAATCCCGCCTACGCGTGCCGGGGGTCCCCCAGCGACCGCCCGCGGGATTTCCGTTCCATCGAGCCTGGCCCGAGTCGGCGCGGGTGGAGCAGGCGTGGGTCGCCGAGGCACATGCGGGCGGCGCGCAGGTCGTCGGGGGCGACCGCGGAGGAGCGGCGGTAGGCGGTCGTCCGTCCGATCGGGACCAGACGTCGCAGGTCGTCGACGGCGAAGCGGCAGGCGCGACCCAGCGCAACGAAGAGCACGGCCCTCCTCCGAGCCGCGCGTCGGCCGCCCGGGACGTGCCGCAGGGCGGCCTCCGCGGCCGCCAAGATGGTCGTGGGAGCCGCGTCGGCCACCTCGATGAGCCGAGGCGGCGGGGTCCCTCGGACGGTCACCGACGGGTCGCCGGACACGTATGAGTGGTGTCGATCCGCGAACCCCCGTGTCCATTCGCCGAGGCTCGCCGCGAGGCGCTCGGCGCTCACCCACGGGTCGCAGACGGCCCCGACGACATCCCGGTGCGTCGACCATAGCCAGCGCAGCGGATCGTCGACCAGTCCCCTGCGACACGGGTTCAGAGCGACGTAGCGGACCTGCCTGCGGAGTTGCGCCCGGTCGGGAATCACGCGGACGTCGTCCGGTGTGGTCCAGCCACCGCCGAATCGTCGGCTGTAGGCCTGGAGAGTCCTCGACAGGCGCCGCCGCGCTCGGGCCGGGTCCCCCACCGCGACGATGAGGTGGAAGTGGTCGGGCATCAGCACGACGGCGAGCGCGTGGGGAGCGAACCGACGGAGCGCGGCCCACAGCCACGCGGCTTGGGTGTCGGACAGGGTGAGGCCGAGAGAGAGGCGGGCGACGAGATGGACGTACATGCCGCCCCTGTGTCGCAAGGTCCGTGCCGACCACGAACCCTGGTGCGACAGGGGAGACGCACGTCGATCGCATGTTCCGGGTCCCGTCGAGAGCCCCCGAATTCCCGGACACTCCCGGACACTCCGAGACACTCCCGGACAGACGCTCCCGGACAGTCCCCCGCCCGCTTCCTGGACGAAAGTCCCGCCCGCGCCCGCCGGCCTCCCGGACGGTCCCCCGCCCGTGTCCTGGACGAAAATCCCGCCCGCGCCCGCCGGGGCGTCCCCATGAGCCGCCCGCGGGACTCACGTCCCGCCGAGCCGGGCCGGATCGTTTGAATGTCTCCGGCGGCGGTGCGTCTCACTTCGTACCAACCGCCCGAACGGAGGCCACCATGCGCCGCGACCACCTCGTCACCTCTCCCCGCCGCCGCTTCTTCGTGGCGACCACGCTCGCCTTCGCCGCCGTGTTCGCCGTGAGCACCGCCGTCGCCGGCGGCGGCCTGCGCGACATCCTGCGCGGGTCGCAGATCATCGAAGACGAAGCCGACGACCGCCTCAACGCCCTCGACCGCGAGCTCGAGGGGCTCCGAGGGGTCATGTCGGAGCTGCCCCGCAAGGAGCGAAGGCAGCTGCGGCGGAAGATGGCCCGCATGGACCAGCTCATCGACGAGCTCCGCGACGACACGGACGCCCTCGCGCAGCTGGTCGTCGAGGCCTCCGACGAGGCTCGGAGCCGTCGAGGGCGTCGCCACGCGGACGTCGAGCCGCGCCGCGGATACCACCAGCCGCCGCCGTCGCGGAGCGCCTGCACCAAGAACGACTTCAAGAACGTCCTGCACGCCGTGGACACCGAGTGGTTCGACTCCGGCCGGATGGAGGTCCTGCAGTCCGCCATCGGTGACCGCTGGTTCACCGTCGCCCAGGTCGAGACGCTGGTCGGCAAGTTCAGCTTCGACAGCTACCAGGTGGACGCCGCGGCGATGCTGCACGGGCGCACCGTGGACCTCGAGAACTGGTACCGCGTCTACGACTCGCTGACCTTCAGCAGCTCCAAGCGGGAGCTCCGCCGGCGCGTCGGCGTCTGATCCCCCCAACAGCTCAGAGGGCGCAGGCGTCGGGCAGTCGGCTCGGCGTCGGCGTCCCTCCGAGCGCGGTGAGGACGGTGTCGGCGTCGGACACGCCGAAGGGGTCGCCGGGCACGTCGGGTTCGATGAAAGCCGCCTCCACGCGACCGTCGTCCACGACCATCGCGTAGCGCCACGAGCGCATCCCGAAGCCCAGATCGCGCTTGTCCACGAGCATGCCGAGGGCCTCCGTGAGGGCCCCGTTGCCGTCCGGCAGATAGGTGACCTCCGTGGTGCCCTGGTCGGCCTCCCAGGCCTTCATCACGAACGCGTCGTTCACCGAGACGACGATCAGCGCGTCGATGCCCACGTCCCGAAACTCCGACGCGAGCTCGTCGAACCGAGGGACGTGCTTCGTGGAACATGTGGGCGTGAAGGCGCCGGGGAGCGCGAACGCGACCACGCGGTTGCCCGCGAACAGGTCGGCGGTCGTGCGGTCGACCCAGCGCATCCCCTCCCGGAAGCGGAAGGTGAGGTCGGGAAGGTCGGTGCCGACGAGGTCGGCGGCGGCGGGGATTCGGGACATGGTCGGTCTCCTCGGGGGGGTTCAGCGGGGCAGCGACGCGCGGAGCATCCACGCGGCCTTCTCGTGGGCGCCGAGTCGGTCGGAGAGGAGGCCGGCGGTGGACTCGTCGTCGGCGGACGAGGCCTCGGAGAGCAGGCCCCGAAGCGTGCGGACGACGGCCTCGTTGCCCCCTACGAGCCTCCGGACCATCCCGTCGGCGTCGGGGTTTCCGTCCGCCTGCGCGAGCGTCGCGAGCCGGCCGAAGTCGGCGAAGGTGCCGGGGGCCTCGACGCCCAGGGTGCGGATGCGCTCGGCGATCTCGTCCACCGACGCCCACAGCTCGGTGTACTGCTGCTCGAAGAGCGCGTGCAGCGACGCGAACTGCGGACCCTCCACGTTCCAGTGGAAGCGGTGGGTCTCGAGGTACAGCGTGAAGGTGTCCGCGAGGAGGCGGCCGAGGCCGTCGGCCAGGGATGCGCGGGCGTCGTCGTCGATTCCGATGTCGATGTGCATGGGGGATCCTCGGAGGCCGCGGCGGCGGCTTCGGAGGACAATCTGCGCCTCGAACGGGGGAAGGTCGAAGACATGCTCGGCATGGTTCCGATAGCCTGAAGTTATGTCCTGGTCGCCCTCCCTCCGACAGCTCGAGTACGTCGTGGCCGTCGCCGACGCGGGTCGGTTCGGGGTGGCGGCGCGCTCCGTCGCCGTGAGCCAGCCCGCGCTGAGCAAGCAGGTCAAGGAGGTCGAGGAGGGCCTCGGCGTGGTGCTCTTCGAGCGCGGGAGTCGAGGCACGACGACGACCCCGGCGGGCGACGCCCTCGTGTCGCGCGCTCGCCGCGTGCTGGCCGAGGCGCGGGAGCTGGTCGACGCCGCGGCGGTCCTGCGCGACCCCTACGCGGGGACCCTGCGGCTCGGGGCGATCCCCACCCTGGCGCCGTACGTGCTTCCCGCCCTCATGGAGGCCGCGTCCGTCGATCTGCCCGACCTCAGGCTGCTGCTCGTGGAGGAACAGACCGAGGGGCTGGGGGACCGGCTGGTCCGGGGCGAGCTGGACTTGGCGGTCGTCGCGCTGCCGTTCCCCCGAGAGTCCGTGTCGGTGCGGGGCCTGTACGAGGAGCCCTTCTTCGTGGTGGCTCCGGAGGGGCATCCCCTCGCCGGGACCTCGCCGGTGCTCGCCGCGGAGGTGGGCCGCCACCCTCTGCTCCTGCTCCGCCAGGGGCACTGTCTCCGCGACCACGCGCTGCAGGCGTGCCGCCTCGCCCGCACGACCCCGGCCAAGGTGGAGGCGACGTCCCTGGGCACGCTGCTGCTGATGGTCCGGCGGGGGCTGGGCGCCACGCTCGTCCCCGCCATGGCGCTCCCGGAGGATCGCGACGGGCTCTGCGTTCGCCCCTTCGCGGCGCCGGTCCCGACCCGAGGCGTCGGGCTCTGGTGGCGTCCGTCGTCGCCCCGGGCGGCGCTGTTCCGGCGGCTGGGGCGGCTCCTGCAGGACACCCGCCCGACCTGACGCTCAGAAGGTGAGGCGCTCCAGGGCCTCCTCGGCGCCGATGCGTCGCGCGATGGGGCGCAGGACGGCCTCGTCGGGGGCGCGGCGGGCGAGGTCCGCGAGGATGTGCGGGAGCGGGACGTCGGTGCGGAGGCGCGAGAGGTTCCGAGCGAGGACGGCCTCCAGGCGGTTGTCTCGCAGGGTGGCGGCGAGGCGCGCCGCGCCGCGGACCGGGACGTCCCAGTCGCCGTCGGGGATGGCCTCGACGGTGCCGTAGCGCGCGAGGACGGCGGCCGCGGACTTCGGGCCCCAGCCGGGGAGGCCTCCGAGTCCGTCCGAGGGGTCCCCGACGAGGGCATGATAGGCGGGGATTTGCGCGGGCGTGATGCCGAACCGTCGGACGACCTCGGCCTCGTCGCTCACCTTCCCGGAGCCGCGATCGAGGACGACGACGCGCTCCCCCACGACGCACTGCAGCAGGTCCTTGTCCCGGGTGCAGATGACGACTCGGTCCACGGAACCGCCGTACATCGCGGCCCCGGTGGCGAGGGCGTCGTCGGCCTGAAAGCCGCGGGACATGGGCCACAGGGTCATGCCCAGGGCGCGGATGATGTCGGCCGCGGGTCGGTTCTGCGCGCGGAGGAGGGCGTCGGGGGAGCCGTCCTTCTTGGCTGGCGGAGCCATGCGGTCGAAGGCGACGGCGACGTGGGTCAGGTCCTCCCGACGGAGCAGCTTCACGAGCGTCCAGAGCAGGCCCCGCAGGGCTCCCACCTCCTCGCCGTCGACCTGCGCGCGGGGCGCCCCGTGGAAGCACCGGAACAGCTCGAAGGTGCCGTCGACGAGGTACAGCGCAGTCACCCTTGGAGCGTACTCCCATGGGTGCCGGGCATATCTCGCGCACATGCCGGATGTCGGCGGGTCTTGCCCCACCAGTCGCCCCCCTCGACGCAGCCTTCTTGACACCCGGGACCCTGCGCGGGAGCCTCGCCGACCCCGCGGGGATCCGCGGACCGGAGAGACCGAGATGTCCGACGACCTCATGCAGAAGATCGTCTCGCTGTGCAAACGGCGAGGCTTCGTGTTCCAGTCCAGCGACATCTACGGGGGCCTCCGCAGCGCGTACGACTACGGTCCGCTCGGCGTCGAGCTGAAGCGCAACATCGCCCAGGAGTGGTGGCGACGCATGGTCCACGAGCGCGAGGACGTGGTGGGCCTCGACGCCTCGATCATCATGCACCCCAAGGTGTGGGAGGCCTCCGGCCACCTCGCCGGGTTCGCCGACCCGCTCGTCGACTGCAAGGTCTGCAAGTCCCGGTTCCGCGCCGACCACGCCCCGCAGCTGGCCGAGGGCGAGCCCGCTCCGATTACGCTGCCCGACAAGGGCAAGGCGAAGGTCGCCTTCACTCAGATCAACGAGCAGTTCGGGGTCGAGGTGACCCGCAGCAAGCGGACCCTCAGTGGCGCGACGGCCGGCGATCGCGGCTATGTCTGCCCGACCTGCGGCTCGCCGTTCCTCTCCGAAGAGCGGCAGTTCAACCTGATGTTCCGCAGCTCCCTGGGCCCCGTCGACCCGCTCGGCCGCATCGCCGCCGCCATCGAGAACGGCGACCTGGCCGACCTCGACGGGCGCGACCTGCGCAGCGCCCTCACCGGCCTCGCCGCGGAGTCCGCGGTCTACCTGCGACCCGAGACGGCGCAGGCGATGTTCGTGCAGTTCCTGAACATCCAGCGCTCCATGTCGCTGAAGATTCCGTTCGGCATCGCCCAGCAGGGCCGATCGTTCCGCAACGAGATCACCACCGAGCACTTCATCTTCCGGTCGTGCGAGTTCGACCAGATGGAGATGGAGTTCTTCGTCGAGCCCGGCACCGACGACGAGTGGATGGAGTACTGGACCGCCGAACGCATGAGCTGGTGGAAGCGGTACAGCAACGACCCCGAGCGCTTCCGCCTGCGCCCCCACGAGCCCGACGAGCTCGCCCACTACGCCAAGGGCTGCTTCGACATCGAGTACCTCTACCCGTGGGGCTGGGGCGAGCTCGAGGGCGTCGCCAACCGCACCGACTACGACCTGGGCAAGCACGCGAAGGCCAGCAAGACGAAGATCGAGTACTTCGACCAGGAGCAGAACAAGAAGTACGTGCCGTTCGTCATCGAGCCCGCCGCGGGCCTCACGCGCGGCCTGCTCGTCTACCTGCTGGACGCGTACACCGAGGAGACCGTCACCAACAGCAAGGGCGGGGAGGAGACCCGCGTCGTCATGCGCTTCCACCCGCGGCTCGCGCCGATCAAGGTCGCCGTCCTGCCCCTGGTGAAGAAGGACGGGATGCCGGAGAAGGCCCGCGAGATCGTGGAGGCGTTCCTCGCCAAGGGCATCAGCGCCAAGTACGACCAGCAGCACGCCATCGGTCGCCGCTACCGCCGTCACGACGAGATCGGCACCCCCTTCTGCCTGACCGTCGACGGCGACACCCTCGAGGACGGCACCATCACGATCCGCGACCGCGACACGATGGAGCAGCGCCGGATCTCGGTCGCCGACGCCGTGTCCGAGGTCGAGGCCCTGCTCGCCGCGGGCTGATCGACCCCGATCGGGAGACTGCGCGCCTCCGAGGTTGCCCCGCGCACTTGAAGAAGGGCCCGTCGGCCGATACCTTGATGAGAACCGGGACAGCCCGGCCGGCTGGAGGTCGCTTGCGACGGGGATGTCTGTTTTGGTCGGGGCTCGCGCTCACGTGCACCGGCTGCCCCACGGCTGAAGTCTCCGACGACGACGACGTGGTCCTGGACGACGACGACGCCACCGACGACGACGACGACCTCCCCGACCTGCCGGAGGCCGCGGGCCTCTCCCCCTACGCCGAGATGCTCCGCAGCGTGCCCTGGCTCGCGCCGCCGCCGAAGGAGGCGTCGGAGTACACGGAGATCCTCACGAACGGGGGCGGAGCGGGCTTGATCGATCTCGACGCAGACGGCGTCCTCGACCTGATCCTCACCGCCTGCTACGGGGACGTCGGCGTGTTCATGAACATCGGCGAGGACGGCTGGTCGGGGCGCCCCTCGACCTCCCTCGAGGGCGTGACCGCCTACGCCGTGTCCGTCGCGGATCTGGACGCCGACGGCCGTCGCGACCTGCTCCTGGGGGAGGCCGGCGCCCTGCGCATGTACCCCGGGACCGGAGATCCCGGTCAGTTCGGAGACCCCGTCACCCTCCTGGACGTGGGCGAGTTCCTCGTGGTCGGCGTCACGATCTCGGACTGGGACGGCGACGACCTGCTCGACCTCCACGTGTCGGGCCAGGCCGTCCACCGCTCCGGCGAGCCGGTCCTCCCCGGCTCCGAGTACATGCTGCGCGGCACCGGGCCCGCCGCGTTCGAGGACGTGAGTGAGCGGTTCGGCACCGAGGACGATCGGGGCGGTCAGCCCTTCGCCACCACCTGGCTCGACGTCGACCTCGACGGCGACCTGGACCTCTACGTCGTCAAGGACCGGGGGCAGCGCCTCGTCCCCAACCGCCTCTACCTCAACCCCGGCCCCGCGGAGCCCGACGGGCTCTGGGAGGAGGCCGCCGAGACCTTCGGGCTCGCCGCGGAGGTGGCGGGCATGGGGGCCGCCGCCGGGGACGTGGACCTGGACGGCACCACGGAGGTGGCGTTCAGCGACAACGACAGCGTGATGCACCTCCTGTCGATGCGCAGCGGGGTGGCGGTGGACGTGGCGTCCAGCTGGGGGGTGGCCCTCTCCCCGGACACCCAGGAGTCGTGCTGGGGGGTCGACCTGCCCGACGTGGACAACGACGGCGACCTCGACCTCGTCTTCGCGTGCGGTCGCCGGGAGTACCAAGCCCACCTGATGCAGGGGCAGAACGGCCTCCATCTCTACGACTACGCAGCCGGGGGCTTCGCCGACGGGGGCGAGCTCCTCGACCAGGAGCTGACCGACGGCCTCGAGGCGTGGCGCGGGGTCCTCGCCACGGACGTGGACGCGGACGGGACCCTGGAGCTCCTCTTCACGCCCCACGTGGGGTACGCGAGCCTCCAGGTCACCGAGCCCAACGCCAACCGCTGGCTGCAGGTCGCGCTGGAGGGCCCCGAGACCAACCCGGACGGCCTCGGCTCCCAGGTCCACATCACCGCCTACGGTCGGACGCGCACCCGCGTGATCGGGGCGGGGCACACGGGCCTCGCGTCCGTCACCGAGCCCATCGCCCACTTCGGGTTGGGCGGGGTCGAGATGGTCGAAGAGGTGAAGGTCGTCTGGCCCGACGGGTCGGAGACCAAGATCCAAGAGGACGTACAGCCGGACCAGCGGATCCGGATCGCGCGCGACTAGGGCGTGACGAACCCGTGGACCTCGAACGAGAGGCCCACCGGGGGCGTGACGCCCAGGCCCTCCATGCCGTCGAGGCAGCTCTGGGGGATGTCCCACATGGGGGACACACCGCCGACGAACCGGTTCTCCGTCGCGCTGGCCCACAGGTCGTGGTCCCAGTCGCCGTTGAAGAAGCGGAATCGCCCGTCCTCGGTCCACTCGAGGATCGGCGGGCCGCCCCGACGGAAGCAGCTCTCGACCTCCGGGTACGGGCTGCCGTCGTAGATCTTCTTGCCGTCCCGGCGCACCTCGAAGAAGTCGTGCGGCACGCGGTCCGTGCCCTGCCACGTGTCGCCGTCCCACTCCCAGTACAGGTCCGTGGACCCTTGGAGGAGGCCGCAGGTCAGGATGCCGACCATGACCGTGCCCGCCTCCACCACCGGCGGCCCGCCGTCCCAGCCGATCGCGTCGTCGTCGTCGGTGGCGTCGTCGTCGTCGGTGGCGTCGTCGTCGTCGGTGGCGTCGTCGTCGTCGGTGGCGTCGTCATCGTCGGACACATCGTCGTCGTCCGAGACGCGCTGCTCGGGGACGCACGCGGGGGAGAGCAACAGGAGGGCCGCCGAGAGCGACGAAACGCGAAGAGACATGGCCCCTGAATAGCACCTTTCAGAAGGTGAGGAGCAGGAATCCAGGACCCGCCGCGGCGAGGGTCGGCGCCCGGGGTCGATGCCGCGAGAACGCCGTGGGGGTGCGCATCCGAGCGCGCGAGGACCGCACCAGATCGTCGTAGATGATCAGGGTCGTGGCGGTGCCCCACAGGGACGCCGCGGGAGCCATCAGCGCCACCCCCAGCGACACGTCGGTCTGGCCCAGGGCCACGGCGCCCACCTGCGAGAAGATCGACACCGGGATGGCGACCGAGATGAGGGCGATCCAGGCCCCGCGCAGGCCCCGCGCGATCCTCTTGGGGGAGCGGCGATCCAGCAGCGCTCGGCGCACCCCGCCCACCGCCGCGAGCGCGCCCAGGGTGGGCGAGAGGACGGTGATGTTCACCAGGCGGGTCTGGAGCGCGCCGTGCCCCCGGGGCGCCAGAGACGCGAACGCCACCGTGTCGACCACCGCCGCCGACACGCCCACGCCCACCAGCACGGGCAGGTCCTGCGCGGTGCGCTCCAGCACCACCTCGCGCCAGTTGCGCGTCGGCGGCTCCTCGGCGGCCGCGGGCGTGGGGACCGCGACGCTGAGCACGATCGTCGCCGCGATGAGGGGCACCCAAGCCTCCCGTCGGCGCAGGCCTCCCAGGCCGAAGAGCAGGAGGACGGGCATGGCCCAGGTGACGCCGCGCTCGTTGTCTCGGCAGCCCGACGCAGGCATCTCCGTGGCCTCCGGTTCGCTCCAGCCCGAGAAGTCCCCGGCGAGGTTCAGCGAGCCGAAGCGCACGTCGAACCGGGCGAGGGGGGCCAGATCGTCCTGCAGGGAGACGTCCCCGGAGCCGATCGCAGCCACCTCGTCCGCGAGCGGGTCCTCGGCGAAGGTCCACGCGCCGCCGGCGCGCCCGACGACGTCGAACATCCCGTCGGACTCGAGCCGGTACAGGGCCTCGTCCCGGTAGTCCTGCGAGCTGCACCAGTCGCCCAGGAGGCTGTAGTCGCTCGCCAGCGCGACGGACTCCAGCGTGGGAATGGAGGGCGCCTCCGTCGAGGGTCCGTCGGTGGTGCGGAAGCTGGTGACCGCGAGGTCGTCGCCCAGCGGGTGCACCGGGTACTGGATCTCGTGGTCCGTGTTCGGGCTCAGGGGCTCGACCGGACGGAACGCGAACAGGCCCCGCCGCGGGGTGAGCGCGGCGCCCGCGGGGACGACGTCCACGGCTCCGTCGCCTCCCAGGGACACCACCGACAGCGCCCGCTGGATGCCCTCGTGGGTCGCGAGGCGCTCGTCCGTCAGGTACCAGATGAGGGTGTCCGTGGGCGCGAGCCCGGCCGGCGACCGCGGGAACACCTGGCTGTCGAGGGTCGACAGCGGCTCCCGACACTCCTGGGCCGAGGCGACCGACGGGATCAGCAGCGCGACGAGGAGCGCGAGCAGCCTCATCGACGGGCGTACCGACGCCGCAGGATGCCCACGGGCACGAGCAGCCCCAGGAGCATGAAGAAGCGCGTGTTCACGTTCTCCTCGGCGAGGCCGTTCACCCCGTCGTCCACCCACGTGGGGAGCATCGCCTCGGGCCCCATGAGCTCGCCGTCGAAGGGTTGGCAGGTCATCCCCTGGCCGAAGCCGAGCGTGGCTGCCGTCCCCTCGTCGCAGAGGCACGTCGCGAAGCCGTTCAAGGCCCGGCACGTGCCGGTGCCGCAGGAGACGTTCGCGCACGGATCCGGGGGCGTCGCCAGGCCGTCCGGCATCCCCTCCATCATGTCGAAGTCGGTGCGCGTGCAGACGACCTTCGGCACCAGCTGGCCGAGGCCGCGCTGGAGGACCGCCCGGGCGACCTGCCCTTCGCCGCACACGCAGCCGGGCACGCCCCCCATGTCGGCGCACTGGGCCCCCTCGCCGCAGTACACCCCGCCGCAGGCGCTGCCTTGGCCGAACATCACGTCGCAGATGTCCTGCGCCGCGCCCAGGGAGAGGTCCCGCAGGTTGTCGATGTCGTGGCCGTCGCTGGGGACGAACATCGGGTCGTCCGTCATCTCCCAGCCGGACAGCCGGGTGAACAGTCGCGTGATGTAGGGCGAGTCCGTCAGCTCGGAGACGCCCGTGGCGCCGGGGCGAGCGCCCGCGAACTCCGTGATCCAGGCGCGCCCCCCCAGCTCGTCGGCCATCCACGACACCATCGAGGAGTAGTTGGTCCCCGCGACGATCGTCGGGTCGATCCAGATGTCGGCGGGGTCGACGACCAGGTTCGGCCAGTCCGCGGCCTGGTAGCGCTGGTCGGCCCCGATGAACACCACGATGCTCATGTCCGGCTCGGCGGCGACCTGGGTGAGCACGATGGGCAGCATCGGCGTCGTCGCGGGGTAGGTCATGCGGATCGGCTCGATGTCCCCCACCTCGGCGTCCGGCGCGAGCTTCATGGCGAGGAACTTCATGCCCGCCTCGACGTAGCCCTCGATCGCGGGACGCATCGCCTCCGTGATGAGGAACTCGTTGCTGTTGAGCCAGTTGATGAGCAGCTCGGGGTCGTCGGACGACACCACCTCCGGCTCGAACGGGCCGACGCGGTCCAGATCGACGACGTCGACGCCCACCCCGCCCAGGCCCGCGCTCGGCGTCGCCACGAGGCCGGACTCCGCGCAGCCCGTCAGCGCCACGGGCACCGCGAACGCCGCCTGCGCCATCGCCTCGGCTCCGTTCAAGAGGGTCTGCGCGACGGACGGACGACAGCCCGTCGTGTCCGCGCCGCACACGGTGCGCGGGGCCACGAACGTGGGCTGCGTGGCCTGATCCAGGGCGACGATTCCGTCCAACGAGCCGAGCTCGAGCGTCGGCTCGTCGGGCACCGGCACCACCCACGCAAAGAGGGCGGGGTCGCCGGTGTAGGAGATCTCGACGGTGGCCGTGATCGTCTCGTCGTCGTTGACCTGGAAGAGGACGCGCTCCTGCGTCTGCTCGACCGCCTGGAGCGGCTGGGGCCCTCCGGAGGAGCAGAAGAAGCCGCCGCACGCGTCGGCGATCGACGGGTGCGCGAGGGCGGCCAGGGAACAGGAGAGGGCGACGACGAAGGGGGCGCGGAAGGCAGACATGCCCGTACCAACCTGCAACCCGCGCCCCGGGAAACCGGGCGCTCCGGTGCCCGCCGGGGAGGGGCGCCTCGCCGTTACTCGCGCAGGAGGACGGGCAGGGTCTCCTGGCCGGGGAACTCCACCCCGAGCGCGGCCAGCAGCGAGCCGTACACGGGCTCCTCGGCGGGGGGCAGGTTCGGGTGGTTGAACAGCGGGTCCTCGCCCTCGGCCACGTCGTCGTAGGGCGTGGGCGCGCCGGTCTCGGGATCGAAGCCCGTGAGGAAGCCGTTGTTCGGGTCGGGGGCGCCCAGCGTCTGGTTTCCGCGCAGCAGCGGACTCACCGCGAGCAGGCCGTTGTTGAGGTGGTGGCCGGTGCCGAACCCGCCGCCCGTGTCCCACTTGTCCCGCCCGAACTCGGTCGCGAACACGATCATCGACCGGTCCCACATCGACGAGCCGTCGGGCCCGTCGGGACCCACGTGCTCGGCCGACGACAGCAGCCCGATGAGCCGGTCGGCGGTGTCCAGGACGCGGTTCCAGTGGACACGCTGAGCGTTCCGGTGGCTCTGGTGGGACTGGTCGAACGCGAGGAAGCCGTCCGTCCCGGGCTCCGTGAGGGTCACGGCGCAGGACGTGCCCGTGCGCAGCAGCAGGTAGGCGAGCGCCGCCTGGGCCTGGAGGCGGTCCTGGGCCGTGCCCGACGTGCTCGCCGGGAAGGAGCCGGGCAGCGCGTCGATGACCCGCTGGGACTCGTCGCTGGACGTGAGGCCGTACTCGCTCTGGGGGAACAGGGTGCCCAGGTCGGGGACGTAGAGGAGCCGCCGCATGAGCTCCTCGCCTTCGATGGCGGGCTCGATGCGCGAGCGGTTCCACAGGACGTCTCGGCGCCGGGCCGACGACGCGAAGGTGCGACCGAAGGGCGACACGGACTCGAGCGTGCCGTCGCGCAGCGCGCGGGCCCGGGCGACCATGGCGGCGCGGGTCGTCGGGTCCTGGAACGGGCGCTCGCCGAGGGGCGCGATGCCCGCGTGACCGCTGGTGGACAGCGGGAAGATCACCGGGTTGGTGACGATCTCCGCCCGGAAGCGCGGGTCGAGCCCCCGGTCGGCGCCGGGCTCCGAGTACCCCCCGCGCCCCATGTTCACGTTGGGGAGGGTCATGTCCTCCCCGTGGACGGCCGCCACCGCCTCCGTGAGGGTGCGTCCGGAGAAGACGTCGCGCCCGTTGATGGACCGCGTCTGGGCCACGAAGTGGTTCACCGACGACGACTGCGTGGCCATCGCCACCGTGTGCTCGCCGTGGCGGCCGAGGAAGTCCCGCAGCGGACCGCGGTCGACGCAGCGGATGTTGCTGCCCTCGGGCTGCACGGTGTCGTAGGAGATGACGGTCCCGCGGTTCTCGTGGACGAGCGCTTCGGAGCGGTCGACGGGCATGAACGAGTCGAGCATCGAGGCGCCGCCGAAGCAGCCCAGGACGATCAGGTAGCAGGGGCCGTCCCCGGTGGCCGACGCGCGCCGCACGAAGCCGGGGGTGAGCGACGCCGCCCCGATCCCGCCCGCGGCGAGCCCGAGGTTCCGCAGCATGCGACGACGGCTGATGGACATCAGTACAGGAGCCCTTCCGTCGTGGTGCCGACGGCGAAGCAGACCATCGCCGCCCACTCGCCGCTCCGGCCGCCGTCCTCGACGATGCCCGCGTGCATGCCCACCACCGCCTCCAGCTCCTCGGGCAGGGGGTCGCGACCCAGCAGGCGTCGATACAGGTCGACCGCCTGCGCCTCGGCGGCCTCCGGGTCGAGCTCCACGGCGTCCGGGGGGACGGTGAACACGACGGGCGCGGCGGCGTCCTCTTCCGTGTCTCGGCGCAGGCGCTCCCAGCAGGCGGCGAGCACGAACCGCTCGAAGGCGAGGCCGGTGGTGACGGACACGGTGTCGACGGCGCGGAACAGCCCGTTGTCCACCGAGATGCCCCCCAGGGGCACGGCGTGCAGGTCCGAGCAGGGGTAGAGGCCGGTCTCGTTGCACACGGCCTCGGGCGGCAGCGCCAGGGCCGCCTGGAGGTCTCGGGTGATCTGCCGCCACCGCTTCATCTTGAGGTCGCCCTTGATGGAGACGCCGAAGCCCGCGGGGTCCGTGCCCGGGGTGGGGTCGCCGTCGCCGGGACCGTCGCCGGGGCAGCCCACGAGGGCGAGCGAGACCCCCAGGATCGCGAGACGCAGCCGCATCAGGGCACCCCGTACGCGTCGGTGAGGATCAGCCGGTGGAGCATCGCCTCGACGTTGCGGCCGTCGTCGTGGAAGCGGGCACGCAGGTCCTCGAACTCGTCCTGCTCGCAGGTCAGCGGCGGGCGACGGAAGAGGTGCCCCCACAGGATCGAGACGATGCGCCGGGAGAAGGCGTCGGACTCCACGGCCGCCGCGACCCACTCCTCGGGCGTGGTGATCGTCTCCCCGAAGATGGCGCCTTCGGTGCTGGGCATGACGTCCGTGGCCCGGTCCGGCAGGTAGGCGCCGGTGGTGTCGCCCTCCAGGTCGATGCCGTTGTAGCGGGCCCACGGGTAGGACAGCGGGTCGAGCGTCGCGTGGCAGCCCGCGCACTCCTCCTGCCACACGCCCTTGCCGTCCACGTCCGCGGGGGCGGGCCAGTCGTACTCGCCGGTCTCGTCGATGCTGAAGAGGCCCTGGGATCGGGCGATGTCGAGGCCGAGCAGCTCGCGGTACACGTGGGCCGTCAGGGTGCGCGGCACGGGCGCGAACATGACGTTCATGGCCAGCGAATAGCGCGTCGTGATGAGGCCGAACCGGTCCTCCGCGGCGAGGGGCTGGGCGAACTCCTCGAAGTCCGAGCGGGGGTCGTCGATCTTCGCGAGCCGGCCCGAGAGCGGCGGGTCCTCCACGACGTAGTAGTCCGCACTGAGCAGCTCGCCCGCGTCGCGGTCCCCGCTCATGGCCCACCGGAACAGCCGGAAGTCCCACGCCCAGTTGCCCAGGATGTTGACGTCCGTCGCCGGTCCGATGGGGCGGACCACGGGGGCGGCGAGCTCGCTGAGGATCTCCTGCCAGTACGGCGACGTGAGGCAGAGGCTCAGCTGGTCGGTGAGGGCGGCGACGGGGTCGTCCGCGGACGCGAACGCCTGCCGCTCCTCGTATCGGGGCGACCGCCCGCAGAAGTCCAGCGTCACGCGCTTGAACGCGAAGCTCGCGTCGTACTCGCCGACCCGGTACCAGGGGTTGTCGAAGACCGTCTGTTCGCCGCACTCCGGCTCGACCGACGAGTCGAACCCGGGCAGGGAGCCCGCTTCGATCTCCGCCAGGTTCGAGAGGCCGTCCTCGTCCGAGTCGCGGTCCTCCACGGCGGGGAGCGCCTCGCGCAGGGCGTCGTCGAAGACAGGGAGCGTGAACGCGCCGCCCACGTCGTCGCCGTAGGGGTTGCGTTGGGGAGGTCCGGCGAGCACGTGGCAGGTGGTGCACGACGCGGGACCGGCCACGCACAGCTGCGAGTCGGGGTAGGTCTCGCAGAAGATCTCGGGGGCCTGCGGGCGGGCCTCGGTCGTGCCTGCCCCGAGGAGGGCCGCGAGGGCGACGGCGACGGCGAAGACCGAGCGCATCACAGGAACGGGGGCGCCACGGCGTCGGGGGGCGAGCAGAGGCCGATCCCGCCGAAGCCGATGTCGAAGCAGATCTGGTCGGTGGGGCAGATCGACGTCTCGTCGCCCGGGTAGCAGAGCAACGCGCACACCGGGTGGTCCAGATCGACCTTGGCCGTCACGTCGTAGCAGTACGGGGTCGTGTTCGAGGTCCCCGCGGCGTCGGGGCAGCTGCCCGAGTCGCACCACGGCAGGCACACGCCGGAGTCCGACCCGATCAGGTTGCCGCCGAAGCACGACGACGCGGCCGGGCAGTCGGGCCCGTCGACGTTCGGGTGGGAGCAGAGGCCGTAGTAGCCCGCGATCCCGGCGACGATGCCCGCGCAGAGATCGCTCTCGCCGACGGCGCGGCAGGTCATGTCCGCGGGGCAGGCGGGGGCCTCGCCGGGCGGAGGGATGTCCGCTTCGGGGGGCACCGGTTCTTCGTCGTCCGCGCAGTGGCGCGCGCAGCGGCCGGTGTCGAGGCAGCTGGTCCCGAACTCGAGGCCCTCGAGGGCGCACTCGTCGCCGTCGCCCCGGGGGTCGCAGGCGGGCGCGCAGTAGCTCCCGCCGTAGCCGGGGACCGTGGCGCAGGCGGAGCCGGGATCGCACTGCGCCTCGGTGACGCAGGGCCGATAGGCCGGACCGGAGTAGGGTTGCACCGCGTCGTCGTCGTCGATCGCGTCGTCGTCGTCCGAGGCCGCGTCGTCGTCGTCCACGGGAGTGATCGCGGGATCGTCGGCCGCGCACGCAACGAAAAGCTGCGCCGAAAGACACAGCAGGGCGATGCACCATGAGCGAGGAACGATGAACAACCTTCACGAACTCCCGTCGATCGCCGGGGACGCTAGCAGAAGCAACGCGGGGATGAGCCGCCATTCAGTTCGCGGATTCGCGTTGCTGATCGGTTGTTGTGCGCTCGTCGCGTGCTCCACCGGAGACGCCGCCTCGCCGCCCGCGAACTCCGCGGAGGCGTCCGAGTCGACCCCCGCCGGCGCACCCGCAGGAGCGACGTTCGTCCCCTCCCTCGACGGCCCCACGGCCGCCCAGGTGGCCGACGAGACCCTGATGTACGCCATGGCGGGCACCCGCATGCCGACCGGCCAGGCCGCGGCGCTCGTCTCGATGCGGCTGAGCCGGGACCCGAAGTGGATCGCGCCCCTCATCGAGATGGTGCGTGTGGCGCCCGCCGCCGACAGCTTCGGCACGGTCCTCGACGAGATCACCGACCAGAAGTTCGGCATGGACTGGCCCCGCTGGGTCGAGTGGTACGGCCGGGGAGACCTCGAGCCGCCCTACGGCTTCGCGCGCTGGAAGGGCGAGCTGTTCGGCGAGTACACCGGGCACGACGCCTTCCGCCGGTTCCTCCACGAGGACATGAACGCCCAGGTGCGGGTCGAGGAGATCGTGTGGGGCGGCGTGGGGCCCGACGGCATCCCGCCCCTCGAGGGTCCGGCCTTCGTGGAGGCGGACTCCGAGTTCTACGACCCGAACGAGTTCGTCCTCGGCGTGTCCGTCGGCGACGACCACCGCGCCTATCCGCTGCGGATCATGAACTGGCACGAGATGGCCAACGACGTCGTCGGCGGGCGGCAGGTCAGCCTCGCCTACTGCACGCTCTGCGGCGCGGGCGTGCTCTACGACGGCACCTTCACGGCGAAGGACGGGTCCTCCGTCACCACGACCTTCGGCACGTCGGGGCTGCTCATGCGCAGCAACAAGCTCATGTACGACCGAGAGACCGAGTCGCTGTGGAACCAGATCACGGGCGAGCCGATCTCGGGGGAGTCGGCCGGAGCGGGCGTCCGTTTGACGCGCCTGCCCGTCACCACCTCCACCTGGGGCGAGTGGAAGCAGGCGCACCCCGACACGATGATCCTGTCGCCCGACACCGGTCACGCCCGCGACTACAGCCCCGGCAAGCCCTACGGCGAGTACTTCGCCTCCGAGGGCCTGATGTTCCCGGTCTGGCGGCGCAGCAAGGCCCTCCCGAAGAAGGAGGTCGTGTTCGCGCTGATCGTCGAGGGGACCGCCAAGGCCTACCCGCTGTCGAGGCTGACCGAGGGCACCCTGAAGGACACGGTGGGGGGCGTCGAGATCCTGTTGGAGGTCGGCCCCGAGGCCCCCGACACGAACGAGCCCGCCGGCCGATCGGTGCGCGCCTACCGCGCCTCGGACCGGGAGCGCCTGGCGGGTCACAACGCGTTCTGGTTCGGCTGGTTCGCCTACTACCCGGACACGGAGGTCTACGAGTGATGCTCACCGAACAAGCGGACGGTCTATGGACCACGGACGACCCCACCCAGACCTTCTTCGGCCTCAAGGTCGGGAGCCGCGCCACGCTGGTGCGGCTGCCCTCGGGCGGGCTGCTGGCCTACTCGCCCATCCCCCTCACCGACGAGCTGCGCGCCGCCGTGGAGGCCCTCGGGAGCGTCGAGCACGTCGTGGCCCCGAACCTGTTCCATCACCTGTCCGCCGGGTCGTGGGTCGAGGCGTTCGGCGCGCGCCTGCACGCGCACCCGAAGCTCGGCAAGAAGCGTAAGGACCTCAAGGAGTTCCGCCCCCTCACGGACGGCCCCGATCCCGACTGGGGGGGAGCGCTCGACGCCCACTACTTCGTGGGCTTCGACCTGCTCGCCGAGACGGTCTTCTTCCACCACGCCAGCGGGACGATGATCACGGCCGACCTCGTGGAGAACTTCGTCGACGTGCCCGACCACTGGTTCACCCGCATGTACCTGACGGTGGCGGGCATCAGCGGCAAGCCGGGCATCTCCCGCGCGCTCGCTGCGGGCTTCAACGATCGCAAGGGCGCCCGCAAGTCCGTGGACTCGATGCTCGGGTGGGAGTTCGACCGGCTCGTCATGTGCCACGGCGAGATCATCGAGACCGGCGCATCCGAGGTCATCCGCGAGACGTTCAAGTGGCTCCCGACCTCCTGACGCGTCGGCACTGGATCTTCGACCTGGACGGCACGCTCACGGTGGCCGTGCACGACTTCGCCGCCCTGCGTCGAGACCTGGGGATGGCGCCCGGCGCGCCGATCCTCCAGACCCTCCAGGAGATGCCCCTCGCCGAGTCCGAGCCCCTGATGGTGCGCGTGCGGGACTGGGAGTCGGAGCTCGCCCTCCAGGCCCGGGCCGAACCCGACGCGGTCGCGCTCCTGGAGCACCTCGTCGGCGCCGGCCGCCGCCTCGCGCTGCTCACCCGCAACACCCGGCACACCGCGGACCGCACCCTGGAGATGACCGGGTTGGACCGGTTCTTCCCCTCCGAGGTCCGCCTGGGCCGGGGCGACGCCGAGCCGAAGCCGTCGCCCGCCGGCATCGAGCGCATCCTGGAGGCGTGGGGCGCCGAGCCCGACGACGCGGTGATGGTCGGCGACTACCGCTACGACCTGGAGGCGGGGCGCGCGGCGGGCGTCGCGACCGTCTGGGTCGACCGCCACGGCAAGTACGACCTGCACGCCTGGGCCGACGTCGCAGTCCCCCGATTGGACGCCCTGCTGGAGGGGTGACCGCCGAAATCACCCGTGCGAGGCCCTCGGCTCGCGGTTACGCTGAGAAAAGTCGCTACCGTCAACGTCCGAGGGAAGGCACGGGAAGAACTGGGCAGCTCCCCGCTCGTTCGAGGGGGCCGGCTGCGCTTGCAGCTCCTCGTTCGCGGGCCGACCGGCGCTCGGGTGGATGCTGCTCCTGATCCCGGTCGGCCTCCGGCGGAGGAGGGGGCCGGAAGGCGCCGCCCACCGGTGAGGCCGGCCGCCGCGTTGTAGACTCCCGGCCTCGGAGGAGCGAGGCATGGCGGAGACGACGGCGGCGGCCTCGGAGGCCGCTCCCGAACAGGGCGGGGGACCCGTCGAGACGACGCTCGCGATCGTGATCGCGCTGGTCGCGCTCGTGGGGCCGCTGATCTACATCCAGCACGAGTACGACGTGTTCAGCCGAGAGCACGGCGAGGCCAAGGAGGGCGCGGCGGGCGCGGGGCTCGCCCTCGCGGTGGTCTTCCGGACGGTGAGCCGGACCGTGCTGCGGACCATCGTGCGCACGTCGGCGCGGGCGGGCATGCGGGCCTCGATGAAGGGGGCGCTGCAGTCTGGGCTCCGGGTCGCGACGCGGAACCTGCTGGCGTCGATCTTCAAGTCCGTGATGTCCAAGGAGATGGGTCCCGGCGCGACCGACCCCGCCGCGATCCGTCGCAGCAACCTCAAGAGCCTGGGCTTCGCGTCGGTGCTGCTGTACGCGTCGTGGGTGATCGTCATCGGCCTGGGTCAGCCGTTCAAGGCGGTGATGACGGAGGAGGAGGCGGTGGCCGCGGAGGCGGGGAAGGCCGCCGAAGAGGCGAGGATCGCCAACCGGCCCCGCCCCGAGCACATCGCCTGGGACCTCCGGCAGCAGTCGCAGGCCAAGCACGAAGAGATGCAGACGACGGGGAAGGAACTCAAGGGCGAGCGGGACCCGAGCCTGCAGCGACGGCTCGAGGCGCAGCTCATCCTCCTGCAGCTCGAGAAGGACGACATCGACCACCGCTTCACCGAGGTGTACGACCGGGCAGGAGGCCGAATGGCGCAGCCGAAGCCGCCCGAGGTGGAGCTGCCGCCGACGGCGTTCGACGAGGCGATCGACTGGCTCTTCACGCGCGCGCCGTACCCCGGCGAGACCTCCTGGGCGTCGCCCGTCATCTGGGCGGGCGCGGCCCTGTTCACGGCGCCGCTGTGGGTCATCTACTTCTTCCAGGCGGGGGCGGCCCGGCGGCGCAACCTCGTCCTGCGCCACGAGACGGGCGTCGACGGCGGGGTGATCCAGCTCTACTTCGCGGGCGCCTTCTCCTTCATGCCGCTCACCTCGGACGTGGTCGTCGAGGGCACGACGGAGGAGCGGGGGCGCGTCGCGTTGGTGGGCTTGCTGGCCCCGACGCTGATCGCGATCGGCCTCTGGGCGGCGTGGAAGGCGACCGGCATCACGCCGCTGCTGCTCGCCGCGGACGCGTTCCTCATCTACCCGATGGTCCAGACCTTCCCCCTCGATCCGCTCGACGGCGTGCGGGTCTGGAGGTGGAACAAGCTGGTGTGGACGGCCGTGTTCCTGGTCGTCATGACGGTGTTCATGTTCGCCGGATCGGAGGGCCTCAAGAGTGTCATCTGAGACTCCCCCCACGCGCGAAGAGCGCGAAGAGATCCGGGCGGGCGCGCGGGCGACCCTCAAGGTAAGCCTGATCGTCGTCCTGGGCTGGCTGTTCGCCTACAACCTCATCGTCCACAAGATGAACCCCGTCCTCGGGTTCTTCAAGATCCTCGACGGCATCAACGACCTCGTCCTGGGGATGCTGTCCGTCGTCACGATCGGGCTCGGGATCGTGGTGGTGTTCACGGTCACCAACCTGTTCACGCAGACGATGACCAACCTCTACTCGATGCGGATCCTCGAGGATCTGATCCGGGACCGGCTGTTCAAGAAGGACTGGCGCGGCTTCGTGCACGGGATGGTGCACTTCAACGATCTGCCGAAGCCCAACACGCCGTTCCCGCGCCACACCAGCTCGGCCCTGATGGTCTTCGCGTACCACTACGTGGTCGCCTGGTTCTACCTGGTGGTCTTCAGCGAGTGCCTCTACTTCGCGGCCTGGTCGGCCGGCGTCTATCTGGACCTGCACCCCGAGACGATGAACATCATCCCGATGTTCGCCATCGCCGTGCCCTTCACGGCCCGCCTGATGGCCTACTTCGACTACCCGTACGCCGAGGACTACGCGTCGTTCATCCCCGGGATCCTTTTCGTCGTGGTGCTGCTGCTGGCGTTCGTGGCCTGGATGAACGGCCCCTTCCAGTTCTTCGTGCAGGACATCTACACCGCCGAGAACCAGCCGTACTTCAACCGCGGGGCCCTCTTCTGGAAGTTCCTGCGCGACGGGCTGGAGATCGCCTTCTATCCGGTGTTCGGCGAGGTGGTGTTCTTCTATCTGCTGTACCAGGACGTGCGCCGCGAAGAGGAGGCCGAGGACGCCGCCGAGGCCGCAGGTGACGACGCAGCCTGAGCTCCCCTTCGACCTCGCAGGCCACGCCCTGGAGCGCGAGGTCCCTGCGGCCGAACGGCACACGCGAGGCCAGTACTTCACTCCGGGGCCGTTGATCCGGTTCGTCTTCGATCGGCTCGACGAGGTCGGGCAGGGGCCGGCGTCGGGGTCCCTGGTTCTGGATCCGGCCTGCGGTTCGGGGCGCTTCCTCGGGTCGGCCGCGCGCAGGTGGGCCGGACTGTCCCTCCGCGGCTACGAGACGGATCCGGCGGCCCTCGCCATCGCCCGGGGGTCCCTGCCGGGGGCATCCATCGCGGGGACGTCGTTCCTGGACGCGCCCGGGCGAGGCGACGTGGACCTGGTCGTCGGCAACCCGCCCTACCTGCGGGACCGGGGCGCCAAGCGGGACGTGTACGTCGACTTCGTGGAGAAGGCCTTCGACCACCTGCGGCCGGGCGGGGTGCTCGCGCTGGTGTTGTCCAACGCGTGGTTGGACGTGGAGTACGGGGCAGCCGTGCGTCGGGTGCTGCTGTCGCGGTCGCGGATCCTGTGGCTCGTGGAGTCGGGGGCCGAGCGCTGGTTCCCCGGGGCGAAGGTCCACACGATGGTGCTGGTCGCGCAGCGAGCCGACGGGGACGGCGACGTGCGGCTGGGGGCGACGAGGGAGGCGCTCCCGGCGCCGCCGGAGGTTCGCGTGCGTCGGCAGAGCTCGCTGCCCGACGAGGCGTGGGGGCCGCTGCTGCGGGCCTCCGACGAGTTCCTCGCGCTCCGGGATCGGGGGGTCCCCCTGGGGGAGCTGTTCGACGTGCGTCGAGGCTTCACGACCAACGACAACGCCTTCTTCTATCCGCCCGCGGACGCCGGGATCGAGGCGTCGGCGTCGGCCCCGGTGTTTCGGTCGCCGAAGCGCGTGGCGTCGGTGCGCGCTGTGGCCGAGGAGCTGCCCGACCGCGTGTTCCTGGGCGGCCCCGACGACGGGCCGGGAGCGGCCGCTTGGGTGAAGGCGCGGCACCCCGACGGGGCCCCGAGGCTGCCCCGGGGCGTGTCGTCGCGTCAGTTCCTGCTGAAGGGCTACGCGGCGAGGTTCCGTCAGCCGCTGTTCGACCGGCCGGTGCTGTGCGACCAGCAGCTGTACGCCGTCACCCCGCGGGAGGGGGTGGAGGTGTCGCCCGAGGCGGTGGCGGGGCTGCTGAACTCGACCTGGATGCACCTGTCGCTGGAATACGCGGGGCGCGTCAACTTCGGCGACGGCGTCCTCTGGTTGGGGCTCCGCGACGCGCGATCGCGGCTGCGGATCCCGGACCTGCGGAGGGCCTCGGCGAGGGTCCTCGATGCGATCGCGGACGGGTTCCGAGGGCTGCCGGACGGTCCGGTGCCCCCGATCTCCCGGCTCTACGCGGACGCCGCCTGGGCAGGCCCCATGGACGTGGTCGACGCGGCCGTGTCGGACCTGCTCGGGATCGACTCGACGGCGACCGCGGCCCTGCGCGCGGAGCTCGTCGCCCGGACGGCCACGCGGACCGGCTGAGCGGCGACGCTCGCAGCGAGGGGGAACGTCTCATTCGGGCGAGCCGCGAGCCCTCTGCCGGACACCGCGGGGGGTGAACGGGTCGTTCCGGTGGGGTGATGACCGTCCGGCGGACACCGCGGGGGGTGAACGGGTCGTTCCGGTGGGGTGGTGACCGTCCGGCGGACACCGCGGGGGGTGA
>Ga0209992_10000501_pt1 | contig 52573 bp, 52 predicted proteins | sample 2SBtaG_2_FD_182564 | JGI IMG/M metagenome (GOLD analysis project Ga0209992, IMG submission 182564) | Deep subsurface microbial communities from Kolumbo volcano to uncover new lineages of life (NeLLi) - 2SBTROV12_ACTIVE470 metaG (SPAdes)... | ecosystem: Environmental > Aquatic > Marine >... | reverse complement strand
CGGTAGGCCTGGAGACGGCCCGCTTTGAAGATGTCGATGTCGCGGACGATGTGCCCCCGAAGCGACTCGACCTCGTCGACTCGCCACGTCCCGGGGTCCCTCGTGATCGACGACACCCTGCTGAGAAGAACCTCTCGGAATCGCCGGAAGCGAAGGTCGCTTCGCCGGATTTCGAGAGGGTCTTCTCATTCTTGGCCGAAGCGAGCCTGCGGTGGGGGCCGAGAGGGGAGCCTCCCCGCCTGGAGGGCCGCAACGCGCGGCGTCAGGGAGAGAGCGCAGCGAACGGAGCCCCGGCGGGGCGAGCCCTCCAGGGTGAAGGGGAGGCGTCGGGAACCCGACCGCGGGCGCTCAGCGCAGCATCAGGACGACGACCACGATCGCGACGACGATCAGGCCCCCGATCAGGAGTCCGGCCGACACCCCGCCCGAACGCTTCGGCGCCTCGGACACCGGCACCTTGACGGTCGTGCCGCCGATCGTCCGGAGCTCGACCATCTCCGGCGCCTCCTCGACCGGCGCGCGCGCCACGACCGAGTCCGCCCGGCGCATCGCCTCGGCTTCGAGGTCCTCCTCACGCCGCTGATGCAGCGCGGCGACGGCGCTCGCGGACACCGCCTCCTGGGCCGTCGCCATGGACATCTGGAAGGGCGGCGCGGTGATGTTCGCGTTGTGCTTTCCGAGGAGGTCCAGCATCGCCGAGTGGGATCTCTGCAGGTGCTCCTGCCGCTGCGCGAGCGTCTTGTCGACGTTGAGGAGGCGGGAGCGATCCTCCTCGGGGAGCCACGCCTCCTGGGGCGACTCGTCGAACACGAAGATGTCGTGGATCTGCTGGAGGCTCGTGCGCCAGCCCTCGTAGTGATGGGCCAGCCACTCGGCGTCGCTCCAGGATCGGAGGGAGTCGGCGACCACGTCTCGATAGCAGTCGAGGCAGACCCCCTCTTCGGCGTACTCCGCCGCTCTGCCCGTCCAGATCTCGCCGATGGACTCCGAGCGGAAGTCCTCGAGGGCCGTGCTGTTGCCGCAGATGGGGCACGGCGCGGCGTCGGCGATGGGGGTGAGCTCGCTGTCCGGCTCGCCCATCTCTTCGTGGTCCTGGGCGACGACCTTGACCTGACGCATCGAGATCGACGACCCGATCGGGTCGTGCCGACAGGTCGGACACTGGGTCGACTCGCCTTCGGCGGCGTAGTCGCCATGGAGGGGGCAGAAGCGGGTGGTCACAGCGCTGAGTGCGTCAATCTAGCAGCCGTCGACCGCTGTCGCCGAGCCCTGCGCCGGGCGTTTCCGGGCCTCTCTCGGGGGAGCGGCGAGAAAGTTCTAAAGAACCGGGCGAAACGTCCGTTGGGGCCTCTGGAAGGACGGGACGCACCGTGAGGTTCGGAGAATTCCTGGTATCCGAGGGGCGCGTGAGCCCCGACGCCGTGCAGCTGGCCTTGGCCCAGCAGCGGCGGCGACGAGTCCCCGTGGGCGTGCTGGCGGTGCGGGCCAAGATGCTCGACGTCGACTCGGTCGACCGGATCCTGCGCCATCAGGTCACGACCACCGGCTGGACCCTGTTCGGGCGCACCGCGCGCTCGCTCGGTCTCCTCGACGCGGCCCAGGTCGACGTCCTGCTCAGCCGTCAGCGCGAGTCCCAGCCTCGCCTGGGCGAGCTGCTCGTGGAGCAGGGCGCCCTCACCCCCGATGAGCTCCCGGTCCTCCTCGCCCGCCACCGACGCCCCCACCCGGTCGTCAAGCATTCCGCCTGAGTACCGGCACCGGGCCGCCTCCCGCGGCGCTCGCGTCCACGCTCCGCTAGCCTCGGGCGGATGCGCGTCCGGGGCAGGCTGTTCGTTCTCGCCCTCGGCGTCGCCGGGCTCTCCGCCTGCGTCGGGCGACCGGCGGAGCGGCCCCGCGCCCCCATGCTGCAGCCCCCGGTCGAGCTCCACGTGCTCCTCCCGCTGTCGGGGGCGCTCGCCGAAGCGGGCGAGGTCCAGTGGGACGTCGTGGCCCTCGCGGCCCGCCGACTGAACGAGTCGCGCGGCCCCCTCGAGCGGCCGCTCCAGCCCACGATCCACGACTCCGGCAGCACCGCGCAGGAAGCCCTCGCCAAGGCCGAAGCGCTGGTCGCCAACGGCGTCGGCGCGTTCGTCGCGCCCGCGTTCCCCGATCCGACCCTGGGGCTCCAGGACCTGATGGACACGTCTTCAGTGCTCGTGGTCGTCCCCGACGCGCGGCACCTGCACGCGGACGTCGGCGGGCGGTCGACCGTCGCGCTGCTGCCCCCGGACGCGCTGCGCGGCGCCGTCCTCATCGACGGCGCCCTCGCCCGCACGCCGGACGCGACCACCGTGGCCTCCAGGCGACCCGACGGCGCCCCCCCCTCGGAGGCGAGCGCCGCGGCCATGAAGCGCGCGATGGCCCGCGGGCTGCTGCCCGCCCTCGCGTCCGAGGCCGACCTCGTGGTGATCCAAGCCGCGGCCGACCCCCCTCGCGACGTGGCCGTGCGCGTGCGCGACCGCGTCCTCACCACCACCGGCGTGCGCCGGGTGTGGACGGATCCGAAGCTGCCCGAAGCCACCCTGTGGATGGACCACGAGCGGGCCACCGCCGCCACCTACGACGCGGTGATCGCCCTCGGGCGCGCCCTCCGCGCGGCCCCCGACGCCCCGCCCGAGCGCCTCCGGGAGGCCGTCGTGGGGGCGCCCTTCGAGGGGATGTACGGGCCGACGGAGTTCTCGCGGTTCGGCCCCGCCGAGGCCCACTACGCCCACGTTCCGGAGGTCCCGTGACCGAGCCGGCTGCGGGCATGCGATCCGCCCTGGGGGTGGCGACGGCCACGGGGGCGCTCGCGGCGGGGGTCGTCCTCGCGGTCTCCCTGTCGGCCGAGCGGCCCTTCGCTCCGGGCGAGCTGGACCTGCTCCTCACGGCGCGGGCGGTGGCGGGCGGGCGTCCTCCGTCGCTGTGGCTCGGGGCGGTCCACCCGGACGCGCTGGGCACGTACTTCGGGGCCGTCCTCCTCGCCCCGCTGCTGTTCGTCGGGCTGTCCGGCGCGGCCGCCCTCAAGGTCGTCGCCGCGGGCCACTTCGCGGTGCTCGTGGGCGGGGTCGCGGGGCTCGCCGCGCGGCTGGCCGGTCGCGCGGCCGGGGTCTTCGCGGGCCTCTTCGTGCTGGGCGCCCCGGCGATGTTCGCCGCCCACACGAAGTACCTCGCGACGACCTCCGAGGTGGCCGCCCTCGAGATCGCCCTGCTGTGGCTGCTCTACGAAGCCCTCGAGCGACGCGACGGGCGATGGATACCCCTGGTCCTGCTCGGCGGCGCCGCCACGGGCTTGGGCGTCGCGTGGTCGCTGCACGCGCTCTGGCCCGCGCTCCTGCTCCCCGCCGCCTGGTGGGTCCTCGCGCGCGACCGTCGCCTCGGGATCCTGCTCTGGGTCGTCCCCGCGGTCGCGGTCGCCCTGCCGTTCCTGCACGCCCGCGACCCCTGGGCCGTGCCCGGCCCGCTGCTGAGCGTGAAGTCCCTCGCCCTCACGGCGCTGCCTTCGTACGTGGACCCGGGCGACCTCGTCGAGCTCGCGCGCCGCGTCCCCTGGGCCCTGATCGCCGACGACGAGGGCGGTCTGCGGTTCCTCTTCCTGCCCGGCGTGGCGGCCCTGCTCTACGCGACGGGGGTCGGCCTGCGCGGCCTGCGCGCGCCCTGCTTCCCGACCGCGCTGGCGGTGTTCGTCGTGGGCGCGGGCGCTCCGCTGGTCGTCGCCGGCGACCTGCTCGGGTACCCGGCCGGCTACCGCTACTTCCTGCCGTGCATCGGCCCCGCCGCGGTCCTCCTCGCGCTCGTCGCGCGGGGCCACGTCGACCGGCGCCCCGTCCTGCGGTTCGCGGCCGCCGCCCTCCTCCTGCCGGGCCTGCTCGCCCCCACCCTCGCCGACACCCAGGAGCTGGACGACGCCTCCGCCGCCTACGTCGCGGCGCAGCACCGCCTCGCCTTCTCGGCCCGCCCGCTCCACACCCACTTCCTCGTCCTGACCCCGTACGTCGCCGACGCCGAGCTCGAGGGCTGGGTGCAGGGGTACGGGCTGCACACCGCGCGGGATTGGGTGGCCGAACGACCGGTCCTCGACATCGAGTTTCGCGACGCCATGACGATGGACGGCTACCGCCCCCCGCCCGCGGTGGACGTGCGCCGCATGCGCCGGTCCGCGGACGCCTGGCTCGGCGTCGCCGACTTCTTCACGCCGCGGCTGCGCAAGGCGTTCTTCGCCGGGGTCGGGCTCGGGGTCGCCGAGGACGGGGTCCGCGAGGAGCTCGAGGTGGACCTGCTGGCGGCCGTGCCCGAAGGCGATCGCGGAGCCGTGGAGCGCGGGATCGAGGCCGCTCGGGCGGAGCGCCTCTACTGGCTGGGCGGCGACGCGCCGTGGCAGGACGAGGCCTGGCCGGCGGCCGATCAGGTGGAGGTCGAGGGGACGTTCGTGCTCGCCCACCCGCTGACGTACACGCCGGTGGGCAGCGCCGGCAGGCATGAGCGCGAGGCGATCGCGGCCCCGTAGCGCCCGCGATTCGGAAGATCAGTCGAGCTCGGTGGCCTCTTCGGCGTCCTCGTCCTTCGCCTCGTCCGGGGCCGCGCCCACGGGGCGCTCCAGGTCCGTGACGGTCGGCTCCCCCGCGCCCGGACGCATGACCTCGCGGTCCTCGTCGGTGACGATGGGGTGCTCGAGGGCGCTGATGAGCACCTCGAGGCGCACGACGGGATCTCCGCCGCCGAGGTACTGCTGGGACCGGGCGACGTCGACCGGGATCTGCCACGCGAGCAGGGACGCGGGGTCCGCAGCTGCCCGGAGCTCATCTTCGTTCCAGCGGATCCAGTCGTTCTCCTCGAGCAGCTCGAGCATGCGCGCGAGGCGGGTCTCGAGGAGCTCGGTGTCCGGCGGCCCCTCCTCCTGGACGGGGCGCACGTACGCGTACCCGTCGCGGATCGGACCCACGCGGACGGCCGCGAGGGGGTGGATGACCCCGAGGTACCGCCGCGACGACACCGGCGCCAGTTGACGGACCCGCACCGCGGACCCGTAGATGGCGACCACGCCGTTGACCTCGGGCACGAGGCAGACCCAGCCGTCGTCGTCCAGCACCTCCTTGGCCGCCTCGACGGCCTGGACGCGACCGGCGGTGGCGAGGCGCGGCGGGCCCGGGAGCCGCACGGGCCCCTGGATCACGATCACGCGCAGGCGGCCGGGGGGCTCATCGCTGATCTCGGGGGCGTCGGTCGGCTGCCAGTCGGCGCCCGAGAGCAGGCCCTGGCCGCGGACCTCGGTGAGGATCCGCCACTCCTTGCTCGGCATCGGGCCCAAGCGGAAGGCGAACATGCCGGGCAGGTGCGCTCCGGACGGGTCGTCGTGGTGCACCTCCCGGGCGACCTGGGGGAGGGGCAGGACGTCGGCCGCCGCGATCTCCGTGTCCAACAGCGAGGACAGCCCGGACACCCACTCCCGGGGCGACGCGGCGCGGTCCGCGAACTCCATCCCGCGCCGGGCCTGTGCCTTGGGATCCGCGAGGTGGTACCCCGAAGCGGCCGCCGTCTCGGACTCGAAGGCGGCGAGCACCGGCTTGCCCACCTGCATGGCGAGCCGATCGGCGAGGTCGTCCAGCGAGCGCAGCCACCAGCCCGACGACGCGACGGAGACGGCCGTGCCGGTGCCGGCCACTGGGCGGCCGCTCACGAGGCTCGCGAGATCCACGCCGGTGACCATCTGATACGCGGTCTCGTCCCAGGGGGGGCCGCCCTGCTCGTTGAGCGCGCGAGCCACCGCCTCGGGGTGGACTTCGCCTTGGACCATCAGGATTCCGCAGGGTGCCTGCACGGGCGTCTCCGTTTCGGGCGAGAGGATACCTCCCGACAGGGCTGTGTAGCCGATCGGCACGGGACTTGGAAGGACCGATCGCTATCATCCCGCGCCTTCGCCCCTCGCCCCCGGAGTCCGCATGCGGTCCCTCGCCCTCCTCGTCCCCCTCGTCGCCTTCCTGGCGTGCCTTCTGCCCGCCGACGCACACGCGGAGTCGCCCTGCGCCACCCCGCGCACCGCGGTCGCCAACTTCCTCGACAACCTCCAGCCGGATCTCTATCGGCCGGACGTCGCGATCCAGTGCTTCGACTTCTCGGCGGGGCCGACGCACGTCGACGACCGCCGCCGGGTGGCCCGCGAGCTCCTCGGGGTGCTCGACGGCCAGGGCAAGTACGTCGTGTACGCCGACGTGCCCGGCGAGTCCGACTGGAGCGACCCGGCGAGCGGACTGGCCCGGGTGGAGCTGTTCCCTTCCCTGCCGGACGTGAGGCTCGAGCGGGTCGACGGGCAGTGGAAGATCTCGGCGGCCACGGTCGCGGCCGTCCCGAAGCTCTACGAGCAGACGTACAGCGTGCCCATCCAGCGGTGGGCGCAGCGCCTGCCTCCCGCGGCGTCGCGGGCCGTGCTCGGCGTGGCGGCCTGGAAGTGGGCCGGGCTGGGCCTGCTGCTCCTCCTCGCGAGCGTTCTGGGGTACCTCGTCCGGCTCGCCCTCGCGCGGTTCTTCCGCGCCACCGCGCGTCGATTCTTCACCGACTGGGACGTCGCGTACGAGAAGGCGATCCTGCGCTGGACGGGCTCGCTGGTCGCCGCCGGCATCGGCGCCGTGCTGCTGCCCAACCTCGCCCTGCCCGTGCGCGTGAACCAGGTCCTGTTCGTCCTCTTCGAGCTCGCCGCGTGCGTCTCGGCGGTGCTGATCCTCCACTCGCTGGTGGACTTCGCCGCCGACGGGATCGCGCGACGAGCAGCCGAGACCGAGACGACGATGGACGACGCCCTCGTGCCCCTGGGGCGGCGCGTCGCGAAGCTGATCGTGGACGTCGCGGGCGCGCTCTTCGTGCTCGGCAACCTCGACGTCGACATCGGCTCCCTGCTCGCGACCCTCGGGCTCGGCGGCCTCGCGTTCGCCCTGGCCGCCAAGGACACGCTGTCGAACCTGTTCGGGTTTCTGACCATCGTCGCCGACCGGCCGTTCCAGATCGGGGACTCGGTGGACATCGGCGGGGCCGAGGGCACGGTCGAGGAGGTGGGCATCCGCAGCACCCGCATCCGCACCTTCTACGACTCGGTGGTCGCGCTCCCCAACAGCACCGTCGCCTCGGCGAAGATCGACAACCTCGGCCGACGGCGGCGGCGGCGCTTCAAGACGCACCTGCAGCTGACGTACGACACGACGGCGCAGCAGATGAAGGCGTTCGTAGAGGGCGTGCGCGCGTCGATCGAGGCCCACGAGCTCACGCACGAGGGCTTCGAGGTCCACTTCCACCAGATGAGCGAGTCGTCGCTCGACGTGCTCGTCTATGCGTTCATCGTGTCCGACACTTGGACCGAAGAACTGGCCACGCGCCAAGAGCTGATGCTGGGCTGGATGGCGCTCGCCGAGGACCTGGGCGTGGAGTTCGCGTTCCCCACCCAGACGGTGCACGTCGCGCCCCCCGAGGAGACCGCGGCGTAGGTCGGGAGCGGAGCGTTCCCCTCAGCCGGGGTCGGTGAACTTCACGGACTGGGTCGGGGGACGGGCGACGGGGGGCCGACTCTCGACCATCGTCTCGCCTCGCAGGCGGGAGAACCAGCCCTTGTCCGAGCGACCCGAGCCCGCGTTGCGCCCCACCGGGCCGAGGCCGCCGCGACGCACCTCCACGCCTTCGAGCTCCGACAGGCGGATCGCCACCGCGTCGAGCTCGCGCACCACGTCCGCCTCGGCGTCCTGAGGGCAGGTGACCGAGAGGATCTCCATGCGGTCGGTCCGCACCTCGGGGACCTGATCCGGTCCTCGGTTGAGCAGGACCTTGATCTTGTCCCAGTCGGTGAGCCGCTCGTCGGGGCGCTTCACGAGCGCGCCGTTGATGAACTTGATCAGCCCGTCGGGCAGCCCCTCGCGGATGCGATCGATGGCCGGCGGCTTCTTCCGCACGTGCATCTGCAGCAGCTCGCGGATGGTCTCGCTGTAGAAGGGCACGCGGCCCGTCACCATCTCGAACGCCATGATGCCGAGGCTGTAGATGTCCGCGCGACCGTCCACCGGCCGCCCGACGGCGGCCTCCGGAGCGAGGTAGCGGGGCGTGCCCTCGACGATCTTCGCGCGCTTCTGGGCGGCCGGCTTCTTGGGGATGCGGCGGGCGATGCCGAAGTCCATGAGCTTCACGGCGCCGGACTCGTCCACGGCGCAGTTCGCGGGCTTCACGTCGCGGTGGACGATGCCGGAGTCGTGCGCGTAGGCGAGCGCCTCGGCCATCTGCCCCAGGATCTCGATGGCCTCGTCCGGCCCCATGACCTTCTTGGCCTTGAGCAGCTTCTGCAGGTCGGTGCCGGAGACCTTCTCCATGACGATGAAGTACGTCGCCCAGGACTCCTCCGTGTCGTAGATCTGGACGATGTTGGGGTGGGTCAGCCCGGCGATGGTGCGCGCCTCCTGAAGGAACCGATCCTTGAAGGTGCGGTCGTACACGAGGGCATGGCTGAGCATCTTGATGGCGACCACGCGATTCAGCGTGGGGTGGACGCCCTGATACACCTTGCTGGTGGCGCCCTCGCCGATCTTGCCGAGCAGGCGGTACTTGCCGACCCACTGGATGGGGCCGGTCTCCTCGAGCCGCTTGCCGAGGATCTCGGTCATGAACTTCGCGAGGGGCGGGTTCTCGACGAGCGCGGGCAGGATCACGGAGCGGTCGAGCACGTAGGTGGTGAGGTCGGTCTCCGCGAAGACGTCCGCGTTGCGCTTCTCTCCGGTGAGCAGCGCCATCTCGCCTACGAGGTCGCCGGGGCCGAGGTGCACGACCTGCTTCTCTCGACCGGACGAGTCGACGATGGGGATGCGGACGCGACCCTCGCGGATCACGTGCATCGTGTCTCCGATGTCCCCCCGGCGGATCAGGCGCTTGCCCTTCTTCCACTCGGCGATGGTGACCTTTTCGGCGAGCGCGTCCAGCCCCTCGGCGCCGAGGGCGCTGAATCCGTTGACGCTGTTCAGAAACTCGGAAATCGACATGGGTTCACGATACCCAAGCCGCGTGCGCAGGTCCCCTCGGGGGCCCGACTACTTCTTCGGGGCGGGCTACTCGTATCTGCGGACGTCGTCGACCTTGACGCGGATCACTCGCCCGTCGGACTCGGGGAGCATGAAGATGACCTCGTCGCCCTCGTACCGGGTCTGGACCTCCTGGCCCGCGGAGTCCGAGTCCACGTAGTAGACGACCGCCTCGTGCTCCGTGGTGCCCTCGGCCCCGATGTAGCCGGGCAGCGTGCCTCGCTTCCACTTCTGGTAGTGCTTCGCGCAGAAGCCGCGGGCCCGCACGCCGGTCTCGCAGTCGGCGACCTTGCAGACCTTCCCCGCGGGCGCAGCGGCCTTCTTGGGGGCGGCCTTCGGGGCCTTGGCCTTGGCCTTCGGGGCGGGGGCGGACGAGGCGCGCTCCAGGGCGTCGGAGGCGGCGGCGCCGGCCTGCTCCACCTCGGTCTTGAGGGTCCCCAGCGCGGTGGTGAGGTTCTCGAGGCTCTTCTCGAGCCGGTCGAGCTTGTTGCGGAGGTCGCGGACCTCCTGGCGGGTGGGGAAGCCCTTCTGGTCCAGGACCTCGTAGATGATGTCCTCGACGGGGGTCTGCAGGACGGGCACGAGGCGGTCGGCGACGTTGCCGAACAGGAAGCTGGTCATCTTCTACTTCTCCTGGGCGAGCGCGCTGTTCGCCTTTTCGACGGCGCTGAGCGCGTGCTTGCACCCGGCCCGAACCGCGTTGAGGGCCTTGTTGGCCTCACGGATGTTGTACTCGAGCATGTCGATGCGGTTGCGCAGGGCCCGGAAGTCCTCGCGGGTGGGGAGCCCCTTGTTGACCATCACCTCGGTGAACACGTTCTCGACCGGCTCGCGCAGGTGCGGGATGGACGCGTCGCTGAGCGAGGTCATGACGTAGCTGCTGAAGACACCCATGGACGGTCCGTCTCTGGTGGTCCGCCCGGGGCCTCCGAAGAGGTGCGTGGGAGACCGCAAGTCCCCGAAGAACGAGGACTTTTCACGATTTGTTTGCGTGAGCGTAGTTCCGCGAAGATCCCGGTGTCAAGCCGATCGGGGGCCGGCTCTTGAGTGCGCGCACGCAGGCTGCTCTGATCGGGGGGATGGTAGATGCCCAACGAATCGATCGCCGGCGCTTTGTCACCCTGCTCTTCGTGGGGGCGCTCGCCGCGTTCGTGGCGTGTCCGGGACCGAACTCGTTTTCCCACACGGAGGTCCGACCGTCGGGCACGTACGGGGAGGTCCTGACGTTCGCCTCCACCGCCCCGGCGCGGTCCGGAGAGCACGTCCTGTACGCGTCGATCGTCGTCGACTCGGCGAAGCTCATGGGGTGGGCGAAGGGCAACCGGCCCTACACCACGAGCCTCGCCGCGAAGCTCACGGGTCCGGGGGTGGAGAAGCACGCGACGCTGTACCTGCCCATCACCGAGCAGCAGGAGGTCGGGCGCGAGGGCGCCACGATCCAGGTCGCGTTCCTGCCCGCGGGGAAGATGTCGGACGCGGGGTTCCACGTCGGCGAGCGCAAGGAGGCGTTCCGTTACCGGCCCAAGGGGCCTGGGGACTGGACCCTCACCATCGAGATGCGCACGGCGAACAACGCCGACCAGATGATGATCAAGGCGATCCGGACGCTCGTCTTGGAGACGGAGGGCCACGCCGAGTCCGGAAAGGAGATGAGCGCCTGGAAGCCGGTCCCCTGAGCCGTCTGGGCCCGGCGCTGGTCGTGGTGGTCGGAACTCGACAAGGATCGGCGATCCACCCCGAGTTCTGGCCGGGAGACGGTCGGAACTCGACAAGGATCGGCGATCCACCCCGAGTTCTGGCCGGGAGACGGTCGGAACTCCCCCAGGATCGGCGATCCACCCCGAGTTCTGGCCGGGAGACGGTCGGAACTCCCCCAGGATCGGCGATCCACCCCGAGTTCTGGCCGGGAGACGGTCGGAACTCGACCAGGATCGGCGATCCACCCCGAGTTCTGACCGGAGGGCAGCGCGCCGTCGGTCCCTCCCAACCCGGGGGGAACGGCTCATTCATGGGAGCTGCGAGCCGCATGGGGCTCGCAACCGCCGGGAACGGCTCATTCAGGCGAGCTGCGAGCCGCATGGGGCTCGCAACCCGGGGGGAACGGCTCATTCATGGGAGCTGCGAGCCGCATGGGGCTCGCAACCGGCGGGAACGGCTCATTCAGGCGAGCTGCGAGCCGGCCGGGCCCCGTACGGGGGGGACGACCCGGGCTACTCCGCGACGGGCGACTCGAACCGCTCCCGACGTCCGGGGGTCCAGAAGGCGCGGTTCGCGCGGCCGTCGACCCAGCGCTCCGGCTGGACGGGCGGCTTCCCGTAGAAGCGCTCGAAGGGCGCGTGGACGGCCGCGGCGATGGCGGTCTTGGGGGCGAGCGCGTCGGTGAGGACTCCGGCGGCCTCTTCGTGGCCCGACTCGACGCCCACGATGGCGAGGTCGATGGGTCGGCCGGCGGCCCAGCCCTTCACGACGTCGGGATCGAGCAGCTGCGTGAACGCCTCGCACGTGAAGAACACGCGGGGGCCGTCGTCGAACTCGAGGTCGTAGGCGAAGAACGGGCCGTGCTCGGGCTGCTTGCGGATGACGAGGTACGACAGCGCGATGTTCTTGGCGAACTTCGCCAGGATCGACGGCGCGCCGAGCGGGTTGTCGGACTTGAGGATGGCGACCTTGCCCGCCACGTCGTGCTTCTCGAGGTGCGGGAACTCCCGCGCCGTCACGCGGAACCCGTCGAACTCCAGGGTCTCGTCGGGCTGGATCGTCGCGAGTCGCCGAGAGTCGATGTGCCGCACCTCCTCCAGGAACGCGACCACCTGCGGCGGGGCCACGAACGGACCGTCGTGCCAGCGCGCCACCCGATGCGCGTCGCGGATGTGCTCGTGGTGTCCGTGCGTGAGGAGGACGACGTCGCCCACGCAGTCCTCGGGCATCGCGTGGGGGTCGTCGAGCAGCGGCGAGATGCAGGGATCGAGCACGAGGGTCGGCCCCCCCGCGAGCGCGAGGCGGAACGTCGACCAGCCGGCGTAGTGGACCCGCAGCATCAGTCGGCAGGATGACCGGCGATGAGGCTCTCCGCGACGGCGACGACCCCCTCGACCTGCAATTCGAGCGCCATCGCGGCCGAGGGGTCGGCCGCCGAGGGGTCCCGGGCCGCTGCCGTCTCGGCCGCGCCGGGCAGCGGAGGCAGGTGCAGGAAGAGCGCGGGCACGCCGTCGCGCCGGGTCGCTCGGAGCGCGTGGAAGTAGACCGCGTTGCAGAGGTATGTCCCCGCCGAGTTCGACACCGCGGCGGGCACGCCCCGATCGGCGAGCGTCGCCACGATCCGGTGGACGGGGATCGTCGCCAGGAACGCTTCGGGAGCCCCCGGGATCACCGGCTCCCCCTTTGGCGTCCGCCCCGCGGCGTCGGGGATCCGGAAGTCGGCGACGTTCAGGGCCACCCGCTCGACGTGCACGCAGCGCGCGCGGCCCGACAGACCGCAACAGACGACCGCCGACGGGGGCTCCCCGGCGAGGGCCTGCTCCAGCGCCGGAGCGGCCTCCTCCAGGTCCACCGGCAGGACCCGTGATCGCACGACGTAGCCCGCCTCACGCAGCCGGCGGGCGGCCGCCGCGACGACCTCGATGGTCGAGTTGGTCTCCCACGCCCCGAACGGCTCGAACGCCGTGAGGACGACCGGCCCCGTCACGCGGACTCGTCCGGGTTCCACTGCTCCAGGCGCTTGCGGAGGCGTCGCAGGAAGAGCCCCGAGGCGGCGCCGTCGTTGGCCCGGTGGTCGTAGGTGAGCGTCAGGTACATCATCGGGCGGATGGCCATGGCGTCGTGACCCCGGGCGTCGGTGGTCACGACCACGCGCTTCTTGATCGCCCCGACCGCCATGATCGCCACCTGCGGCTGGTTGATGAGCGGCATGGACGCGAGGTTCCCGTTGCTGCCGACGTTCGTGATGGTGAACGTGCCCCCGCGCAGTTCGGCCGCCGTCAGCTTGCCGTCGCGCGCGGCCGCGATCTTCGCCTCGAGCGCGGCGGCGAACTGCGTCAGCGTCAGTCGATCGGCCCCGCGAATCACCGGCACCACCAGCCCCCCGTCGGGCCGCGCGACGGCCACCCCGAGGTTCACGTCGCGGTGCGTGACGCGGCGATGGCCCGACGCGAGCGAGCTGTTGAACGACCGGTGCTCCGCCAGGGTGAGCGCCGTCGCCCAGCCGATGCACGCCGTGTAGCTCAGCTTGTGGCCGTGCTCCTTGATGAACCCGCCCTGGGTCGCCTTGCGACGCACGGCGATCTTCTCCATGTCGATCTCGACCAGGGTGGAGACGTGGGGCGCCCGCCACCACGTGAACGCCATGTGCTCGGCCATCGCTCGGGCGGGGCGGCGCAGGGTCTCGACCTCGTCGCCCTCGTGGATCTCCGGCTCGTACCGCGCGGGCGTGGCCGGGTCGAAGGGCGAGACCGTCCGGTGGGCGAAGCCCCCCCAGGGGATGCGCTGCCCGATCGTGTAGCCCCCCGGGGGGGCCGCGAAGCCGGTGCCGGCGCCGCCCTGGGCGAGGAACGCGTCCATGTCTCGCCGGGTGACGCGGCCGCCCCGACCGGTGCCCGTCACGGCCGCCAGGTCGACGTCCTGCTCCCGGGCGATGCGACGCACCGCCGGGCTCACGAACAGCTTCGGGTCGCCCGTGCGGCGGACCTCGGCGTTGCGGGCGGCGGGGTCGGACAGGGTTCGGTGCAGCGGCGGGGTGGCCCGCGGGGTGGGGATGCGCGGCGCCGAGGGGGCCCCCGGAGGAGCGGCGGTCGGAGCCTGCGAGGGAGCCTCCGCGACCGGCACGGCGACCACCTCGCCCGGCTCTCCGAGGAACGCGATGACGGCCCCGACGTCCACCGTGTCGCCCTCGGCCGCGACGATCTTCAGCAGGGTCCCACCCGCGGGCGACGGCAGCTCCGTCTCCACCTTGTCCGTGGACACGACCACCAGGTCCTCGTCCCGCGCGACGACGTCCCCCTCGGCCTTCAGCCAGGCGACGATCGTCCCTTCCGCGATGGACTCACCCATCCCGGGGAGTCGAATCTCGACGGCCATGTCTACGCAGTACTCCGGGGACCGGCGGGGTCTTCCGCGCCGGTTCGCAGGAGGATACGCAGCGCCTCGCTCGGGGGCGAGAGGCGACGCGCGAAGACCTCCGCGAAGGTCGCCTCCACGGCGTCCATGACCGCCTCCATCGAGGGCGGGCTGTCCAACTCACGGGTGAGGCTGGTGACCCCCGCGTCGGCGATCCCGCAGGGCACGATGAGGTCGAAGAAGCTCAGGTCGGTGGACACGTTGATGGCGAAGCCGTGCAGCGTCGTCCACTTGCGGACCTTCACCCCGATGGCCGCGAGCTTGCGCGAGCCGTCCTCGAGCCAGGTGCCGGTGCGCCCCTCCACCCGGGTCGTCGTGACGCCGAACCCCGCCGACGTGCGCAGCAGCACCTCCTCGACCCGTCGCAGGTACTTGTGCAGGTCACGCTCGCCTTCGCCGAGCCCGAGGATCGGGTAGCCGACGAGCTGCCCGGGCCCGTGAAACGTGATGTTGCCGCCCCGGTCCGTCGTCTCCACGACCACGCCGCGCGACTCCAGGAGCTCCGTCCCCCCCAGGAGGTTCTCCAGGCCGCGACCCGTGTGGCTGTGCGTGATGGTCGGCGGGTGCTCCAAGAGCAGCAGCACGTCCCCGATGTCCCCCGCGATGCGCGCCGCGACGAGGCGGTTCTGCAGGGCGAAGGCGGCGGCGTACCCGATCCGGCCGAGGCGGACGACGGTGAGCTGCGGGTTCACGAGCAGACCCTACAGAACGACGACGGGGCCTCCGGAAGGAAGCCCCGCCGTGCCCTTGATTCTCGGTCTACGCGACCTGCTTGGTGATGCCTTCGGCTTCCAGGTACCGACGCATGCGCTTCATCGCGCGCACCTCGAGCTGACGGACGCGCTCTCGGCTGATCCCGAGCCGCTCGCCCACCTGCTGGAGGGTCTCCGGCGAGTGCGACAGGTGCCGCCGCTGGATGATCTCCTGCTCCCGCTCGGGGAGCTCGAGGAGGGCCGACTTCAGCTTCGCCCCGTTCTTCGCGCGCTCTTCCTTGTCGCCGATGGCCTCCTCGGGGGTGGCGTCGTCGGACGCGAAGAAGGAGCTGCGCTTGGCGGAGGCGTCGTCGTCCCCCACGGGCTGATCGAGGCTCACGTCGTAGCCGCCCAGGCGACCCTCCATGGAGCGGATGGTCTCCGCGTCCACGCCGATGATCTCGACCATGCGATCCATGCGCGCCTGGCCCGTGAGGCCCTCCCGGGCGATGGCCGTCTTGGCGCGCCCGAGGCGGGAGTAGACCGTGCGCTGGCGCTGGGTGGTGCCGAGGCGCACGAGCGACCGGGTGCGGAGCAGGAAGTCGCGGATGTACGCGCGGATCCACCACGCCGCGTAGGAGAGGAAGCGGGTGCCTCGCTCCGGGTCGTAGCGGTCCACCGCCTTGAGCAGCCCGAGGGTGCCCTCCTGCATCAGGTCGGCGAAGGCCGCGTGTTGATTGGCGAACTCGCCCGCGATCTTGATGACCGCGCGCATGTTCGACATGACCAGCCGACGGGCGGCTGCCTTGTCTTGATGGTCTCGCCACCGGCGGGAGAGCTCCACCTCCTCCTCGGCCGTGAGGAGGGGGTTGGCCCGGATGCCGTCGTAGTAGAGAGCCAGTGCGTCGTCGCGCTCGCTCATGGTCTTTTCCTCCGGCTCGGCTTCATGCCGAGGCCTCTTCTCTTAGAGACGGAGTGGAGCTCCGTTTCATTACAGTTTTTCTTTGTCGCCTCTCTCGTCCCGACCCGCGAGGGCGAGGAGCGACCCGACGGGCAACCTGGAGGCCGACGTCGACCTCCATGTGATGTGACACGCGAGCGGGGCGAAAGATTCCGACGATTCGGGGCTCTGCTAAATACGCCCCTCTTCCGGCGCGACACACCTGCAGTACGCGACCGCGCGCGGATCGGATCGACCCCCAATTCGGAGCACCTCGATGATCGGTTTCGAGCTCACCGACGACCAGAAGGCCTTCCAGGAGCTGGCCCGCGACTTCGCCCGCAGCGAGATCGCCCCCGCCGCCGCCAAGCACGACGCCGAGGGCAAGTTCCCGCGCGAGATCCTCGCCAAGGCGCACGAGATCGGGCTGATGAACACCCACATCCCCGAGGAGTACGGGGGCCTCGGGCTCGGCACGCTCGACGGCTGCATCATCGGCGAGGAGCTGGCTTGGGGCTGCACCGGCATCGGCACGGCCATGGAGGCGAACACGCTCGCCGAGATGCCCGTGATCGTCGCGGGGAACGACGCCCAGAAGAAGAAGTACCTGGGCCGCCTCGTGGAGGAGCCCCTCTTCGCGGCCTACGGAGTCACCGAGCCCGGCGCCGGGTCCGACGTGGCCGCCGCCCGCACCACCGCCGTGCGCAAGGGCGACGACTGGGTCATCAACGGCGAGAAGATGTGGATCACCAACGGCGGGGTGGCGAGCTGGTTCTTCGTGCTCGCCAAGACCGACCCGGAGGCCTCGGCGGGCAAGGCCTTCACGGGGTTCATCGTCGACGCGGACACCCCCGGCATCACCGTCGGCAAGAAGGAGTGGAACATGGGTCAGCGCGCGTCGGACACGCGCGGGCTGACGTTCGAGGACGTCGTCGTGCCGGACGCCGACCGCCTCGGCGACGTGGGCTACGGTTTCAAGATCGCCATGAAGGCCTTCGACAAGACGCGCCCTCTGGTGGCGTCGGCCGCGGTGGGGCTCGCGCAGCGGGCCATGGAGGAGTCGATCAAGTACGCCATGGAGCGCAGGACGATGGGCAAGCCGATCGCCTTCCACCAGGCCATCAGCTTCATGATCGCGGACATGGCCACGGAGATCGAGGCGGCGCGCCTGCTCGTGCACAAGGCCGGGTTCGAGATCGACCAGGGCCGCCGCAACACGCTGTACGCGTCCATGGCGAAGCGGTTCGCGGCCGACACCGCCATGAAGACGGCCACCAACGCGGTCCAGGTCCACGGCGGGTACGGGTTCAGCACCGAGTACCCCGTGGAGAAGCTGATGCGCGACGCGAAGGTGTTCCAGATCTACGAGGGGACGTCCCAGATCCAGCGCCTCATCATCGGCAAGGAGATCTTCCTCCGGAACCGGTAGCCGGACCTTGATCGCCCCGGTCTCGTCCCCCGATACTCTCGTCTCGGCACGCTCCGCCGCCCTTTCAGAGGATCCAGATGACCTACGTCGTTACCCGCCTTTGCCGCGACTGCGTGGACACCGCCTGCACCGCGGTGTGTCCCGTCTCCTGCATCTACAAGTACGTCGGCGACGACACGGCGAAGTACCCGAACCAGCTCTACATCCACCCGGGTGAGTGCGTCGACTGCAACGCCTGCGAGCCCGCGTGCCCGTGGGAGGCGATCTTCCCCGAGGACGAGGTCCCCGAGGTCTTCGAGGAGGACACGGCGCTCAACTACGCGATGGAGGACGACGAGGACGACTTCGAGGTCATGGAGGAGGAGGAACACTCCCCACCCACTCCGGAGCAGGTCGCCGAGAACAAGGCCAAGCACGGCTGGGCCGAATAGGCCTCGCCCGCTCGAATCCGCGCATGAAGGCGGCCCCGCGGGGTCGCCTTCGTCGTTCTGTCAGCCGGGCGGCCAGTTCATGGGACGGCCGGCGAGCAGGTGCACGTGCAGGTGGTGCACGGTCTGGCCGGCGTTCGCGCCGTTGTTGATGATCAGGCGGTAGCCGCCCTCCTCCACGTCCAGGGACCGCGCGAGATCGCGGGCCGTCTTGAAGAGGTGACCCACCAGGGGCACGTCCTCGTCGCTCATGTCCGCGATGTTGCGAAACGCGCGTCGAGGGATGATCAGCACGTGCGTGGGGGCTTGGGCGTTGATGTCCCGAAACGCCATGCAGTGCTCGTCCTCGTGGAGGATGTCCGCGGGAATCTCCTTGCGGAGGATCTTCGAGAAGATGGTCTCGCTCAACTGGGCCTCCGAGGTCGCTTCCGAACGTGGATGGACTCTCCCCCGTATGAACCTCGCATCATTCCTGAGCGGCCCCGACGAAACAACCCGACCCCCTGTCAGAATGGGCGCCGTGGCTTCGTCGAACTTCCAGCTCACGTGCCGCTCCCGCTGGCCGGGGCGGGAGGACGTGGTCGTGGCGCTGGACCTCGATCGCACGCTCTACGAGGCCCTCCGGGCCGGCGGTCGCCCCATCGCGAGCGCGTGCACGGGCGACGCGGTGTGCGGCAAGTGCACCGTGCGCGTGCTGGAGGGCGAGGACCTCGTGACCCCCATGGACGACGAGGAGGCGGACGTGCTCGAGGCCCAGGGCGCCGAGCCGGGGATGCGGCTCGCCTGTCGCGCCCGGGCGCGGGGAGACGGCGTCGTGGTGGGGACGGACTACTGGTGATGGAGGTCTTCCTCGAGCGACTGACGGACCTCGGCGCGGGCCTGCTCCCGCTGCTCGGTCACGTCCTGCTGTGGCTCTGCGCGATCGCGGGCCTGCTCGGCAGCCTCTTCCCGGCGTTCCCCGGCGCCACGCTGATCTGGGGGGCCGCGGTGCTGCACGGCGTCGTCTTCGGGTTCGAGCCCCTGGGGGCGTGGACGCTCGCGATCCTCACCGTCCTCACCGGCGTCTCCGTGGGGGGGCAGTACGTCGTCGGCGCCCTCGGCGCGAAGCGGTTCGGGGCGTCCGGCTGGGGCGTCGCCGCGGCGGGCGTCGGGATGATCGTGGGCACCTTCGCGATCCCGATCCCCCTCGTCGGCACGCTCGCGGGGGCGTTCCTGGGCGCCGTGATCGTCGAGTACCCGCGCCTCCGCCGCGCCCCCCCGGCGGTCGACGCGCCCGACACTGCGGCGGAGCCCGACGGGGAGGAGCCCGCGAGCGCGGCCGGGAGCACGTCGAGCCACGCCGCCGTCGGGGCCGCCCGAGCCGGCGTGGGGGCGGCCCTCGGGGCCATCCTCGGCCTGGCCGTCGAGTTCGGGACGGCGCTGGTCATGATCGGCGTGTTGTTCGTCGGCTTCGTGAGCTGAGCGTGGACGAACCGGGGGACGTCGCGGCCGCCCGACGGCGGCTGGGCCTCATCTACTTCCTGTCGATGGCGTCGCTGGGAGGGCTCCACCCGTTCCTGGCGCCCGCCCTCACGGACGCCGGGGCCTCGGAGGCCGCCGTCCCCCTCATCATCGCGGCCTTCCCGGTCGCGCGGCTGACCGCGGGGCCCGCCCTCGGGTGGGTGGCCGACCGCTTCGCGCGACCCGGCCTGGTGCTCCAGGGCAGCGCCTTCGGGGCCGCGGCGTGCGCCCTCGCCCTGGGCGTCGCCCCCACCTGGGTGCTCATGGGCGTCGCGGTGTACGCCTTCGCGATGTGTCGGGTGCCGCTGTTCCCCCTGCTCGACGTCCGCATCATGCGCACCCCCGGGGGCTACGGCACGGTGCGCGTGTGGGGCTCGGTGGGGTTCATCCTGGCGGTGATCGCGGTCGGTTTCTTCGCGGACGCGAACCCGCGACTCCCGGCCCTGGTGGCTTCGGGGGCTCTGGCGGCCACCGGCCTCGTCACCCTCGGTCTCCCCCGGGGCGGACCGTCCACGAGGGACCCCCTGCTGCCCGCGATCCGGCGCCTGCTCGCGATCCCGGAGCTGCGGCCCCTGTGGGTCGTGAGCGCGCTGCACGCGGCGACGCTCGCCACGTACGACCACCTCTATTCGTTGCACGTCGCCGCCGAGGGCTTCTCCGCGCGGGTGACGGCCGCGGGCGTCGCGGCGGGGATCGTGGTGGAGATCACGGTCCTGGCCGCGGGGCCTCGCCTGCTCGAGCGGTTCGGGGGCGGGCCGTTGATCGTCGCGTCGGTGGCGGCGAGCATCCCGCGTTGGATCGTCACCGGCACGACGGGCGATCCCTGGGTGCTCGCGGGCATCCAGACGCTGCACGGCGTCGGGTTCGGGTGCTGGTGGATCGGCGGGATCGGGCTGCTCGCCCGCCTCGCCCCGGAGGACCTGCGGAACTCGGCGCAGGCGCTCTTCGTCTTCGCGGCCTACGGGGTCGGCGCGCTCATGGCCATGGGCGGCAGCGCCGTCGTGCTCGGAGCCGTGGGCACCGCCGGCCTGTTCCTCGGGCTCACCGCGGTGAGCGCGGCCGGACTGATCGCGGCCGCGCCCCTGTGGCGACGCTAGCGACCCTGGGGGGGATCGAGAACGTTGATGGTGAACGGGACGTCGAAGGTGAAGGGATCACCTCCGGCGACCGGCGCCACCGTGCCCTGGATGTTCGCGCTCTGCGTCGGGGTGTCGAAGCAATCGAAGGCGACGAACACGTCGAGGTCGTTGCCGTCGTCGAACTGCGCCGAGAAGGTCGATGTGCCCGTGCCCTCCGGGGGAAGCTCGGCCGGGCTGAAGAACAACGCGTTGTTGCCGGATCCGGTCATGGTCTGGGTCAGGACCAGCTCCGCGGTCCCGCCGCTCACGTTCGTGAAGCGGAGGAAGCCCATGGGCGTGGGGCAAGGGCTGACGCTGAAGGTGTGATCCAGCGGGTTTGTGAACCCGTCGAGCACGATCGTGAACGGCTCGGCGGCGTCGTCGTCGTCCGTCGCGTCGTCGTCGTCCGTGGCGTCGTCGTCGTCGGTCGCGTCGTCGTCGTCCGTGGCGTCGTCGTCGTCGGTCGCGTCGTCGTCGTCCGTGGCGGAGTCGTCGTCGTCACCCGAGTCGTCGTCGTCTTGAGGCGGGCACCCGATCATCATCTGGGGGAGGGCGAGGATGCCGACGAGCACGAGGAGATTGCGGAGGAGCTTGATCATGAGGGGTCCTGGTTCTTGAGCACGCCGAGCTCCCGCCCGACTTTCGTGAATGCCGCCACGGCCCGGTCCAAGTGGTCGCGGGTGTGCGCGGCGGAGATCTGCACGCGGATGCGCGCCTGGCCACGGGGTACCACGGGGAAGCTGAACCCGATCACGTAGATGCCCTCGTCGAGCAGGCGATCGGCCATCTCGCCGGCCAGCTTCGCGTCGTAGAGCATGACGGGGACGATCGGGTGGATGCCCGGGAGGATCTCGAACCCGGTGCTCGCCATCTGCTCGCGGAAGTACCGCGTCGAGTCCTCGAGGCGGTCGCGAAGCTCGGTGGAGCTCATCAGCTTGCGCAGCGCGGCCAGGGCGGTCCCCACGATCGCGGGCGGCACGGTGTTGCTGAAGAGGTACGGCCGCGACCGCTGCCGAAGCATCGCGACGATCTCCTCGCGCCCCGACGTGTACCCGCCCGACGCGCCCCCCAACGCCTTGCCGAGGGTCCCCGTGATGACGTCGACGCGCCCCAGCACCCCGCAGTGCTCGTGGGTGCCGCGGCCGCCCGGGCCCACGAAGCCCACGGCGTGGGAGTCGTCCACCATCACCATCGCGTCGTACTCATCGGCGAGGTCGCAGACCTTGTCGAGCTGCGCCAGGTACCCGTCCATCGAGAAGACGCCGTCGGTGCAGATCATGGTGAAGCGGGCGCCCGCAGCTTCGGCCGCCTGGAGCTGCTTCTCGAGGTCCGCCATGTCGTTGTTGGCGTAGCGGAAGCGCCTGGCCTTGCACAGGCGCACGCCGTCGATGATCGAGGCGTGGTTGAGGGCGTCCGAGACGATCGCGTCCTCGGGGCCCAGCAGCGCCTCGAAGAGCCCGCCGTTGGCGTCGAAGCACGAGCTGTAGAGGATCGTGTCCTCCGTCCCCAGGAACTCGGTGAGCGTGGCCTCGAGCTCCTTGTGGATGTCGAGCGTGCCGCAGATGAAGCGGACCGACGACATGCCGAAGCCGCGCTCGTCGAGGGTGCGCTTGGCGGCCGCGACGAGGTCCGGGTCGGCGGCGAGGCCGAGGTAGTTGTTGGCGCAGAAGTTGAGGACCTCGCTGCCCGTGGACACGCGGATCGCGGCCTGCTGGGGGGTCACGATGACCCGCTCGTCCTTGAAGGTGCCCGCCTCGCGGATGGCCTCCAGGGAGGTCTTGAGGTGGTCGCGGATCGCTCCGTATGCCATGCGTCTTCCTAGGCCTTCGAGGGGGCGCCGCCGATGCGCAGGACCGGCTTCGTGTGCTCGGTGATGGTCTCCTCGAAGGCCGTCGCCTCCCAGTCGGCGAGGTCCACGAGCGTGCCCTCCCCCCGATTCAGGATGACCTCCCAGATCGCGTCCTGGATGCCGTTGTTGCGGTCTTCGAGGAGGGACTTGGTGATGTGCCAGGTGGCGAAGATCCGGCGGCCGACGACCGAGTGCAGGGCCACGCCGTTCATCACGAGGCGGCTGAAGTCGCGCAGCACCATGTCGCCGTCGCGGATGCCGAACATGATGACGTCGCCGCCGCGACGCACGCTCGAGATCGCGGTGTTGAGGGCCGAGTTGAACCCGGACATCTCGAGGGCCACGTCCACGCCCACCCCGCGGGTGGCGGCCTGCACCCGGCGCACCGTCTCCGCGTCCGCGGACACGGGGTCGTCCGAGATCCCCGGCTCGATCACCACGTCCGCCCCCAGCCGACGCGCGAGCTCGGCGTGCTTGGGGTTCGGGTCGATGCCGACGATCGTGCCCGCGCCCAGCCCGCGGGCGATGAGCACGGCGAACAGGCCGATTGTGCCGGTGCCGAAGATCGCGACGGACCGGCCTCGAAGGTCCACCTTGGTGCACGCATGCACGGCGTTGCCGAAGGGCTCCTGCACGGCGGCGACCTCGGGCCGAATGCGCGACAGGTCCGTGGGCCAGAGCGCCTTCGCGGGCAGCTTGAGGTACTCGGCGAAGCACCCGTCCATGGAGATGCCGATGATCTTGTCCTCGGCGCATACGTGCGTGTCGCCCTTGCGGCACTGGTAGCACGTGCCGCAGATGATGTGCGACTCGGTGCTGACCACGTCCCCCGGCTGGTACCCGTACTTCGCGGCCGCCTTGCGCCCGACGCGCACGATCTCGCCGAGCATCTCGTGGCCGGTGACGCGCCGCTCCCCACCCTCGTCGTCCAGCGAGCCGTGGATCATGTCCCGGAAGGCCTTGCGGAACCAGATGCCGCGGTCGCTCCCGCAGAAGCCGGCGTACAGGGTGCGGATGATGACGGCGGACTCGTCGCGCGGGTCCACGGAGGGGTCGAGGCGCGGGGTCGCGACGGTCTCCTTGGTGAGCCCCCGGGTGTCCTCCCAGCCGCCCGCCGAGCGGTCGTACAGGAGGGCCGTCATGGTGTCCGGGAGGACGAGGGTCTCGGCCGTCATCAGGACCCTTTAGCAGCGTCGGGCGGCTCCTGTCTCTCCCGTCGAACGAAGAGACCCAGACCGACGAACAGCGCCCCGCCCAGGGTGATGTGGACGAGCAGGATCGCCTTGTGCGCGATCGCCGCCGACGCCGCGACTCCCTCGTCGATGTTCAGGCCGACGTTGGCGGCCGTCGTAAGGATCCACTCCTGCACGCCCATGTTCCCGGGGACCCAGATCGACACCAGGTGCCCGAGGACGTCCACGGTCTCGAGGTAGGTCGCCCCGAACCAGGACACGGGGACGCCGAAGGCTCGGTAGAGCACCATCATGACCCCGATGATGGTCCCCATCTTCAGCGCCGACATGCCCGCCACCGCCACGAGGGTGCGGGGGTCGCGCGCGAACAGCGCGAAGGTCTCGGTGAACTTGCCGACGAGCTTGCCCACCACGCGCCTCACCGTGTCCGCCGACGCGGGACGCACCCGAGCCGCGACGGCACCGGCGACGCTCACCACGCCCGCCCCGATGCGCTCAGCGGTCGCCCGATGGATCACGACGAAGACGCCCGCGGCCGTGCCGCAGCAGATGAACACGATCGTCACCCCCACCTGCCACAGCAGCGAGTCGTCGCCGGCGCCGGTCAGGAAGGGCAGGCAGAGCAGGAGCAGGCCGAGGTTCATGACCGTGGCGACGACCTTGCAGGCGATCAGCACCGTGAAGGCCTCGACGCCGGGGGCGCCCTTCGTCTCCCCCAGCCAGGCCGCCATCATCGGCTCGCCGAAGTGTCCGGGCGCGTAGAAGTTCACGAAGTTCGAGCCGCAGTTGGCGCGAATGACGGCGAGCAGGCTCGCCTCGATGCCGAGGAGCCTCATGGCGAGCCACCAGCGCCCCCCCATCGTGAGGATCTGGGTGAAGAACAGGAGCGCCGCCGCGCCGAGCAGCGCCGGGTCGGCGGCGAGCAGGTGTCCGCGCACCTCATCGAGGCCGACGTAACGGAGCAGCCCCATGAACAGGACGACGCCCGCGACGGCGAGCAGGACGGTGCGGACGACCCCGCGGCGCCGGGAGCTGCTCACACCGTGGGGGTGCCGGTGACGGTCGTGTCGGCGGTCTCGTCCACCCAGGTGTCGCCCCACCGCGGGTCCTTGCGGAGGCGGCGGCGGAGCTCGCGCTTGCAGCGCGCGGTGATCGGGTCGCTGGGATCCAGGTCGACCGCCCGCTCGAGGGCCTCCCGAGCTTCCCGCCACTGGCCGCCCTCCATGTGCACCAGGCCGAGGTTCGCCCGCCACGCCGCGCTCTCGGGCTCGACCTGCACGGCGAGCCGCGCGTGATCGACCGCCTCGGCGTGGCGGCCGAGGGCGAGCAGGGTCAGCGCGCGCTCGCTGAGGGCGCCCGCGTGGTCCGGGCGGAGGCGCAGGACCTGGGCGAGGGCGTCGGCGGCCTTGCCCCACTCGTAGTGCGAGCGGTGGGCGATCGCGAGCAGCAGCCAGCCCTCCCACGAGTCCGGGTACAGGTCGAGGGCCTCGCGCAGGAGCGGGGCGGCGGTCTTCGTGGCGTCGCTGCGCAGCTGCTCGCCCGCCTGCTGGATCAGGGTGGCCGCCTGGTCGATGCGCGCCGAGCCGCGCTCCAGCCGGGCGAGGTTGGCCCGGGCGTAGGTCGCCAACTCCGGCCCCGGCTCCAGACGGAGGGCGGCCTCGAAGTCGTCGCGGGCGCCCGCGCGGTTGCCCAGGGCGAGGCGCGACACGCCCCGGTTGTTGTGCAGCAGCGCCGCCTCGGGGCGGATCGAGAGGGCTCGGCTGCAGGCCTCCACCGCCTCCTCGTGACGACCCGCGTCCTGCAGGAACACGGCGTGGTTGGCGTGAGTCGAGAACGCGGTCGGCGCCTCCACGAGCGCGCGCTCGAAGAGCTCCTTCGCGGCCTCGTCGCGCCCGAGGTGGTGTTCGCTGAGGGCCAGGTGACCCAGCAGGTACGCGAAGCCGGGCTCGAGCTCCAGCGCTCGGCGCCACAGCTCGGCCGCCTCTTCGTACTCCCCGGCGTTGGCCCGCAGGCCCCCGAGCTTGTCGTACAGGACGGCGTCGACGCACCCCCGCTCGACCGCCCGGCGATAGAGGGTCTGGGCCGTCTCGGGGTCGCCGCCCGCCTCGGCGAAGAGGCCGGCGTGGAAGAGGGTGCGCCCGTCGGGGTCCGTGTCCAGCGCCGCCTGGACCTCGGCGACCGCGTCCTCCGGGAAGCCCGCGACTCGCAGGGCCACCCCGTACCGTTGCCGGCCCCAGGAGAACCGCGGGAAGCGCTCCGCGGACGACTGCAGCAGCTCCCGCGCCTCTTCGCGGCGGCCCGCCTTCTCGAGCGCGTCGGCGCGCAGCACGTAGGCCTCGGCGTAGTCGGGATCGAGCTCGGTCGCCTCCTTCAGCAGCTCCAGCCGCTTGCCCGCCCGGAGGCGTCGATACAGCGACAGGCACACCCGCTGATAGGCCTGGAAGCTGCGGGTCCCTCCCCTCCGGGCGTGACGCACGTCCTTGCGGCGCCCGGTGGCGGCCTCCACCACGTTCGCCGCGAGCACGAGCCGCGCGTCCAGGACGTGGCCGTCCACGAAGTCGATTCGGTCCGCCCAGCGGGCGACGCCCTCCCGGTCCCGCACGGTCACGTCCACCCCGAAGCCGTTGGTGATCAGCTGCAGCCCGCCGGTGACCACGAACTCCGCGCGCAGGTCGGCCAGCAGCCGCTCGAGGGCGTCCGGCGTGAGCTTCTCGAGGCGGGGCTCGGAGCGCGGGAGCGGGTCCCCGGGGACCTTCGGCATGGGGACGCAGCGCACGTCACCGAGCCGGTTGATCAGCAGCGAGAGGTCTTCGACCAGCCCCGCGGCGAGCGCGGCCAGCGGGCGCGAGTCGACCTGCACGACCAGCGGCGGGAACGCGAGCGTCTTGTACTCGGGGAGCACGCCCGGAGGTTACCCGAGCGCGTCGCGGGCTACGCGACCCCGGACTCGACCTCCTCGAGCCAGCGCTCGGCGTCGATGGCGGCCATGCAGCCGGTGCCGGCCGCGGTGACGGCCTGGCGGTAGATCTCATCCTGGACGTCGCCGCAGGCGAAGATCCCGGGCACGTCGGTGTAGGTGGAGTCCGGCTTGGTGATGAGGTAGCCGGCCGAGTTCTTGTGCAGGATGCCGTCCCACAGGTCGCTGTTGGGCTTGTGGCCGATGGCGATGAAGACCGCCGACAGGGGCACGTCGACGTCCGCTTCGCCCTTGGTGCTCTCGAGGGTCATCCCCGTGACGCCCGTCTCGGCGGTGCCGGCGATGGCCTTGAGCGTGGTGTTCCAGTGGAACTCGATCTTCGGGTTGGCCATGGCCCGGGCGGCCATGATCTTCGAGGCGCGCAGCTCGTCGCGACGGTGGACGACGTGCACGCGCGAGCACATGCGCGTGAGGAACATCGCCTCCTCCATGGCCGTGTCGCCGCCGCCCACGACCGCGACCTCCATGCCCCGGAAGAACGCGCCGTCGCAGGTCGCGCAGGCGGAGACTCCGTGGTTGATGAGGCGCTTCTCGTCCTCGAGGCCGAGCCACTTCGCGTCGGCGCCGGTCGCGATGATGATGGTGTCCGCATGGACCACGCCCTCGACGTCGTCCTCTTCGTCGGCTCCGAGGCCCGCCCAGCCCACCTCGCACTTGAAGGGGCGGTGCGTGGGGTCGACCGAGAGGACGTCGAGCTGGTGCAGCTCCGTGCCGAAGCGCTCGGCCTGGGAGCGGAACTTCTCGATGACCTCGGGGCCCATGATCCCGTCCGGGAACCCGGGGTAGTTCTCGACGTCCGTGGTGATCATCAGCTGCCCGCCCGGGGTGCGGCCCGGGGAGCCCTCCATCACCAGCGGCTTCAGCTCCGCGCGCGCGGCGTAGATGGCAGCGGTGAGACCGGCGGGGCCGGCCCCGATGATCAGGACTCGGGTGCTCTTCTCGAACATTGGACGGGGGCTCCGGGGCGCTCTGGGGCGCGGTTTCGGGGTCGGGAGAGGCCGCGGACCCTATCATGGTGGCCGGGTGTCCCCCCCGCGGATACACTGCCCTTCGAGGACGGCAGCGCGATGCGAGTTTCACTCTCCAACTCCGGCCAACGCGGCACCACGATGATCGAGCTGGTCATCGTCGTCGCGATCATCGGCATCCTCGCGCTGCTCACGGTGCCGAACCTCGAGGCGTGGTTGGCGCGCATGCGGCTGAACGCCGCGACCACGAAGATCGTCTCCACCATCAAGAACACCCGCCAGCTCGCCATCTCCGAGTCGGTGCGGTACTGCCTCAACTTCACGGGCGACACGTCGTTCGGCAACGGCAACGACGGCGTCTTCGAGATCACCGCGAGCCTCAGCAGCGAGACCGCGATGCGCTCGACCGTGTGGACCGCCTCCACCACGGCCGCGCCCATCGTCCCCACCGAGCTGGACAGCTGGTCGAACAAGCACGACTGCACCAGCGGCACGGTGCCGGTGGGTTGTCGAGAGGATCTCTTCCGCGGCGTCAGCCTCGAGACGGGCTCGAACACCTCGATCCCCACGGTGGGCAGCACGGGGTGCGTCGGCTGGGTGTTCAACAAGCAGGGCTTCCTGGACAACGCGGCGACCGACTTCGACCAGGCGTGCGGCGCGGGCAGCGCCCCGACATGCGCTCGGCTGACGCTCATCAGCAAGGGGACGACGCCCATCGAGCAGCGGTCGATCTGGATCGACCGCGGCGGAAACGCCCGCGTGACGTCCGGCCCGAGCGACCCGCCCACTCCGCTCTGATCCGAGTGGTCCCCGGCTGACCCCCTCCGTCGACCTGTTCGCCGCCGCCCCCGCTCCGGGGGAGGCCCCCGCCACGGTTCTGTCCGAGCCGGGCTTCGCCGTGAAGGTGCTTCGTCCGCCCGCCGCGCCCGCCGCGCCCATGCCCCCCGGGCAGGGCCACCTCCTCGTCCCGCTGCGGGGGACGGCGGTGGTGCGGGAGGTGGCGGGAGGCGGCGGCAACGTGGTGTCGACCCCGCGACGGGCCCGCGAGGACCGACTCGAGGTGGGCCGCCTCTTCCGGCTGGCGAACGACGCCCGCTGGACCATCCACAGCGAGGACGACGCGGTGGTCTTGGCCGTCGCGACGTCGGTCCCCCGGGAGGTCGCCCGGGTGCAGGACGTGGTCGCGCTCGCCCGCGGGCGGCTCCACATGGGCCCGCGGCGGCTCTTCGGCAACGAGTCGGTGCGCCTCGAGTTCAGCGCGGCTCGGGGGCGGCTGCCGGGGCGGGGCTGGGTCCCGTACGCCCACACCGCCGAGGGCGTAGAGGTCGCGATCGTCCTGCAGGGGGCTTTCCGCGCGAAGGTGGGGGGCGAGGTGGAGGTGCTCGGGACGGGACGCCTGCTGCACATCCCCGCGGGCACGCCCCACAACTTCGCCGCCTCGGGGCAGGGGCTGTGCATCGGTTTGATCCTGAGCGCGGTGCGGACCTTCTGGACCACGTCGCCGCCCCGCGACGAGGCGCGCGCCCAGGCGCGAGGGTTCGACCCGTTCTCGCGGGGCTGACCATCGAGCGGCAGCGGCCCTCCAGGTCGGGGGCCCCCGGGACGCTCGTCCACCCGGCGGTCACCCCAGGAAGGTGATGTTCCGGCCCGACCCGCTCCGGTCTCGCCCGCGCTGGTCGGGGCGCTTGAAGGGCCCGCTGGCTCGGTAGGTCTTCGGACCCGGGGCCGCCGCGTGGGCGAGCTCGATGTCGATCATGCGTCGGAACGGCCGGAGGAGCGCGTCCGAGGCGGCCGCGTCGTGCCGCTCGACGCCTTCCCGGGTGAGGGCGTGCAGGGCCGCGTCCACCGCCTCGACGGTCGCCAGGCAGAACCGGCCCGGCTGGTGCTTGATGACGAAGCCCGAAGGTCGCGTGACCTCCAGGGGGAGGCGCGGGAGGCCGTGCAGGTTGGTGCTGAGGCGCATCATCTTCTTCGCGCAGGGCCAGGTGCCGTCGAGCACGAAGACCACGGGGTCGGCGTCGGGGCACGGGGCCGGCGACGCGTCGGAGGACGCGCGGCGGGCGGGGTAGAGGAGCCGGCAGGACCGGCCCGGATCGGCGATGAGCTCGTTCACGCGCGGGTGGTCGCGAAAGTCGACGCCGACGTGCAGCTCGGACCCGGGCAGGGCCAAGTGGGTGATGCGCCCGGTGCCGTTCTTGGTCTTCTTCGCCTCCATGGGGTGCATGAGGAAGACGAACTTGGTGCGCACGGACAGGCGGGGGATGAAGGCGCAGAGGCAGGTGGAGCCGGGCCTGCGGCAGCGGAGGCACCAGGGTCGGAAGCCGTCGACTACGAGCAGATCCGGCCTGGGTTCCCGGCGCGCCGCCTTCAGGACGGACACCGTCAATTGACGGCCCCGAGGATGGTGCGGAGCTCCACGGGCGGCGACTCCCAGCCCTCCCCGGTCGCCTGGCCCATGACCCAGTCGGTCCGGCGCAAGGTGATCTCGTCGCGGATGCCCCAGTCGCCGTACACGGTGGTCACGTGGCACAGCGACAGGGAGTTGGTGGCGCCCCCCGGGTTCTCGAAGGACGTGACGATGTGGTGTCCGGTGACGTTGTGGTTTCGGGTCCACCACATGTACCCCGCGACCTCCCGCAGCGGCTCGAGCTCCCCACCAGGTCGGCCTCGGCCTGGGCGTAGAAGTCGCGGGACAGCGCTTCGGTCTCCGCCGGGTCGTTCGCGCAGGTCGGGTCGAACCAGATCGCGCCTTCACGCTCCCCGAGGGACTCGCTCCACCAGCCCTCGGGCACCCGCGGCCCGCCGTAGACGATCTCGAGCAGGAGCCCGTCCTCGAGCTCGCTGCACACGCCGTCCGCGTCGTCGTCGCCCACGTCGTCGTCGTCCCGAGCGTCGTCGTCATCCCCCGCGTCGTCGTCGTCGACCGCGTCGTCGTCATCCACGCCGTCGTCGTCGTCCATCGTGGCGGGCGTGGGGCCGTCGTTGCCGAGGCTCGGAGTGCAGCCCAGCGGGACGGCGAGGGGGACGAGGCGGCGCATGCGCGACGAGTCTAGACGGTCCTCGGGCGGAGGCCCCCGTGGGTGAGGACGGGGCGGCTCGCAGCTCGCCCGAATGAGCCGTTCAACCCAGTTGCGAGCCACCAGCCGCTCGCAGCTCGCCCGAATGAGCCGTTCAACCGAAGATTGCTCGCCTGCACAGGCACGACTCGCCGATCAGGCAGTTCACCCAAGCGAGCCTCGCGCCGACGATCGTCGTCCTTCCTACCGGGCGGCTCCGGCCGCGTTGGCGAAGCCGGGGTAGTCGTCCGCCATCCGCCGCCAGTAGGCGGCCTCGGGGTGCAGGCCGTAGGCGTCCGCCCAGGCCGACAGCTCGATGTACCGGGCCCGCGGGTCGAAGTGCAGGTTCCAGCGGAGCTTCTCGTGGTCGAGCGGACACAGCATCAGGCTGCCGCGGTCGCTCTCGACGAGGCTGTTGGTGCCGCCCATGACGCAGTAGCGGTAATGCGCGCAGTGGGCGATCGAGAACTCGTGCGCCATCTCGTGGGCCGCGACCTTCAGCGCGCGCCGGAGCGGCTCGGGGTCCGCGGGCGCGAGGTCCCGCCCCGTCACCGGGTCGAACCTGTCGTCCCAGAGCCGATACATGGAGATGACGCCCACGCGGTTGTGAAAGTGGCCCAGCCCGAACACGTACTGGAGCCCGGGCACGAAGAGGTCGCGGTCGGTGAACGCGAGGCAGGCGGCCGCGCCGTCCGGGCAGGAGCCCTTGAGCGAGTCGAGCAGGAGCTGCGCGTCGTACTGCCCCCGCGCCCCCTTCTCCGCGTGCAGCGCGTACTCGGGCAGCGGAAGCGTGTCCCCGGACTCGATCGGGGTCTGGAAGTAGATGCCCAGGAACTGCCGCACGGGCTCCACGAGCGCCTCGGCCCCCTCGTCCTCGAGCCCCTCCAGCGGCGCGAGCGCCAGGTACGAGTCCTCCTCCGCCCGGTTCGGATCGACGGCCTTGTACTGCGCCAGGTTCTGCCCACGCTCCCGGAACTGCGCCAGCCACGACCCGCTCGTGCAGTCCTCCTCACCGAGGCGGCGCCAGTACTCGGACCACCCCGGCGTGAGGCTGATGTCCACGTCCTGAAGGCCCACGAGGCAGCGGTGGCCGTGGACGGCGAGGAAGCGGTCTTCGGTGGGGACCGCGCCGAGGCGGCCCTCCAGGACCATCGCCATGGCCGAAATGAGCGCGACCGACAACGCCGTGGCGAGGACCAGCAGGCCCACCCAGCTCAGGAGTTCTCGGTTTTCCGGGTCTTGCAACCGGATACGCGCGCCCTTCTCACCCCTCTTCGGACCATTCTGCCGCTTCTGAAGCCGGATCGGCGAACCCGATCAAGTCCGCGCGGAACGACTCCAAGGCCGCCCTGGTCGTGATCAGACGCAAGCCGCTCTGATGCCGACCGCGGACCGCGCGGGACTTCATCGCTCGGTTCATGCGCACCAGGTCCAGCCACGCCGTGATCTCGAAGCACATCTCGTGGCCCTCCGAGCGCGCCTTGACCTCGAGGCTGAGCCCGTCCGACACCGGGTCGTGCCGCAACGCCCGCACCTCGCCCGTCACCGAGCGGCCGAGCTCCTCGAGCAACGACCCGAACGCCTCCCGGGGCTCGCGGTTGCCGAACGTGGAGACGAAGGGCTCGGGGGCCTGATCCGGCTCCGCCCGGGCCAGGAAGTGGACGTCGTAGACGAGGGACCCGCCCACGATCTTGACGTCGTCGAGCACGATCCAGAGGAGGTCGCGCTCGTCGCGCAGGATGGCCGTGGTCATGCGCTCGTCTCCGGCAGCCCGTCGCCCACTCCGACGCACGCGGTCGCCCAGCCCAGGACCCCGGAAGCGACCAGGAGCGCCGCCTCCGTACACCACAGCGCCGCCGTCCAGGCGACGATCGCGAGGAGCAGGGGGGTCCGTGGGCCCGCCGCGGGGAGGTTGCGGCTCGCCGCCCGCACCGCCAGGACCAGGACCGCCTGGGCAGCCAGCACCAGCACGACCGCCTGGGCGCCCGCCGCGACCTGTACTCCGGCGCCGTACGGCAGGCCCATGGCCCGCCCCACCGTGGACAGCACCACGACCCCGGTCGGGAAGGGACGCCCCGTGGGGGCGAGGGTGCCGCCGAGGACGAGCAGCAGCAGCACGCCCAGGACCGCTGCGAGCCACGGCGCGATCGCTCGACCTCTCCCCTCAGAGAGGGGCAGCGCCCCGGGGCCGACCAGGACCGCCGTCCACATCAGCGGGACGGCCCACTTCAGGACGCCCGGGACCCAGAGCGCTCCGGGTGACGGGAGCGCGGGCCCCGCCTCGAACAGCACCCAGCCGAGCCAGCCGAGCGCGAGGAGCGCGGGGATCAGCAGTCCCGGTCGAGGCCCTCGGATCGACGACCGGGTCGAGACGGCCGCGGCGGGACCGATCAGGACGAGCCCCATGAGGATCTCCGATGCGTCCAGAGGTCCGAGCACCGCGGCGCTCGTGGGGAGGATGTGGATCGCCTCGACGAAGGCCGGATCCGCCCGGCGGATGAGGAACGCCGAGGTGGCCACGGCGGCCGCGAGGAGGAGCATCGCGGGCCACCTGCCGCGGACCCCCGGGCGACGAGCCCGGACCGACGCGAGCGCGAACGCCGCCGCGGCGCCCACCCACGCCGAGCCCCACCAGCCTTCGGCGTGCAGGCCGACCGGGACCACGTGCGCGACGGACAGCATCGCGGCCGTGGCGAGGAGGGCGGCGAGCGCCACGGGCGTCGCGGCGGGCAGGGGGCGGGCGGCAGGCACGAAGAGGGCGCTGGTATACACTCCGCCGCCTTCGCGCACACCACCCGGGAGTAGACCAGTCATGAAGTTGTCCGACGTCCGCGCCATCGTCACCGGCGCCGCCAGCGGCATGGGCCGCCATTTCGCCCTCGCCCTCGCCGAAGCGGGCGCCTCCGTGGTCGCCGCCGACATCAACGAGGAGGGCCTCGCCGAGGTCGCGGCCGCCTCCACGGATCTGCCCGGGAGCGTCGTGGGCCGAACCGCGGACGTCAGCGACGAGGACCAGGTGAAGGGCCTGATCCGCAGCGCGGCCGAGGCCATGGGCGGCCTGAACGTCCTCGTGAACAACGCCGGACTCTTCCGCGACTCGCTGCTCGTGTCCGTCGACCGCGAGACCGGCAAGGTCAAGCGCACCATGTCGCTGGCCGACTGGAACAAGGTCATCGCCGTGGACCTGACGGGTCCCTTCCTGTGCGCCCGGGAGTTCGCCGCCCACTGCATCGACGCCGGCAGCAAGCCCGCGGTGATCGTGAACATCTCCTCGGTCGCCCGTCACGGGAACCCCGGCCAGTCGAACTACTCCGCGGCCAAGGCCGGCCTCGTCGCCGACACCAAGCTGTGGGGTCAGGAGCTGGCGCGGTACGGCATCCGCACCGGCGCCATCGCCCCCGGCTTCGTGCAGACGCCGATCCTCGACGGCATGCGGCCCGAGGTCCTCGCCGGGATGCTCAAGGCCGTCCCCCTGCGCCGCGCCGGCACCTGCGCGGAGATCTTCGCGGGCGTCCGCTTCATCATCGAGTGCGACTACTTCACCAGCCGCTGCATCGACATCGACGGCGGCATCTCCATGTGAGGTGACGTCAGGCCTGCATCCAGGCGACGGTCTCCACGTGGTGGGTGTGGGGGAACATGTCGTAGGCGGTGACGGACTCGAGCCGGTAGCCGCCCGCTTGGAGTAGGCCGAGGTCCCGGGCGAGCGTGCCCGGGTCGCAGGAGACGTAGGCGATCCAGGCCGGTCGCAGGGCGACGATCGAGGCCATGAGGTCCTTCGCGCCGGCCCGGGGCGGGTCCAACAGCACCAGATCCGGCTGCCCGTCCGGCGCGGCGAGGAGGTCCTCAGCCCGGCCCTCCCGGATGTCGAGCCGATCGGTCACCCCCGCCGCCGACGCCGCGTCGCGCGCGCCCTGCACGGCCCCGGGATGACTCTCCACCGTGACCCCCTCCAGCTCCGCGACGGCCAGCGGGACGCTGAAGTTGCCGCCCCCCGCGAAGAGCTCCAGGAACCGGACCGCCCGGCGCCGGGCGACGGCCACGACGTCCGCGACGAGCCGATCGTTCACCGCCGGGTTCGCCTGCACGAACGGCGCCTCATCGCGGTACGTCGCCGTCCCCTCCCCCTCGATCTGGACCGTCACCGTGCCCGCCGGGGGGCGCTCCGCCCGCAGCCCCCTCAGCGCCTCGTTGATGCGCTCGTCCGCCACCACGCAGCGGTCGATGGGGACGATGGTGCGGGTCCGTCGGGCGTGGAAGCCGATCTCCTGCCGCACGTGCAGGCGGACCCGGCGGCGCCACCCGAGCGTGGGCCCCGCGGCCACGACGTCCAGCGATTCGGGCACGTTCTCGAGCCGCCCCAGCCGCCGCAGCGCGTCCTTCACGATCGTCCCCTTGGCCGCGCGCTGGGCGTCGACGTCGTAGCCGATCCAGTCGCAGCCGCCGCACCGGTCGGACCAGGCGCAGGGAGACTCCCGACGGTCCGGGGACGCCTCGAGCAGGTCCCAGGCCTCGGCCCGCCCCCAGCGCTTCTTGAGGCTCCCCCGCGTCACCGACACGACGTCGCCGGGGAACGCCCCGGGCACGAAGATCGCCCGCCCCTCGAGCCGACCGACCCCCTCGCCGCCCGCCGCCAATCCGTCGATGCGGACCTCGCCCGTGAACTTCGCCATCGCGCGAGTGTAGAGAACCCATGCGTAGACTGCGGGGTAGAGGAGGGCTCATGTCCCTGGGCATTCTCATCGAAGCGGCGATCGGTCTGGTCGCCATCTACCTCGCGCTCTCGATCGTGGTCACGGCGGCCAACGAGTGGGTCGCGTCCTTCACCAGGATCCGCGCCCACACCCTCCGGGGAGGCGTCGACCGCATGCTCTCGGAGCAGGGCCGAGAGACCCTCTACGCGAGCCCGCTGGTGCGGGCCGTGGGCGCCGCGGATCCGACGTACATCCCCGCCTCCCTGTTCGCGAGCGAGACCCTCCGCCAGTGGCTGACCCAGCTGGACCTCGCGGATCGGTCGGTGGACGAGATGCACACCGTGCTCCGGGGCATGGACCCCGCCGACGTCCCCGACGCGCTGCGCCCGATGCTGGCCCTCGCGGGGCAGGGCTTCGACGGCCTCGACGAGCTCGAGGGGCGCATCGCGGGCTGGTTCGACAGCGTGATGGCGGAGGCGAGCGGGCACTACCGCCGACGCATGCAGGCCTACGGCTTCATGGTCGGGCTGGTCCTGTGCTTCCTGCTGAACGCCGACACCGTCCAGTTCGTCGAGTCGGTGTGGGCGGACGAGGCGGCCCGCGCGGCCGTCACCGTGTGGGCCGAGACGGCCGTGGCTTCCAAGCAGGTGCCCACCGAGATCCCGTCGGCGCTCCTGGGCGCCATCCCCCTGGGGTGGACCTCCGCCGCCTGGGCCGCCCTCGTGGCGGGCGGTCCCTGGGCCTTCCTGACGAAGTTCTTCGGGCTGGTCGCCACGTCCCTGGCGGTCTCCCTCGGGGCGCCCTTCTGGTTCGAGATCCTGAGCCGACTGGGTCGGCTGCGGAGCGGGACGAAGGCCTCGACGTCCGCGTGATACCTTCCGGCGATGGAGGAGGGGACCCCTTGGAGAATTCCGCCGCCCCTCGTCGAGCTGTATGCCGCCGCGGAGCGGCGTGAGCCGTCCGACGACGGCTTCACATCCGGTTGACGTCGGGCCGGTTCCCCCTATCCTGCCGCCATGTTTTGGAAGAAGAAGGAGGCCGCCCCCGAGGGCCTCGATCCCGTCCTCGTCGAGGCCCTGCGCACCGTCGACGACCCCGAGCTCCACCAGGATCTGGTGACGCTGGGGATGGTGAAGGCGGCCTCCCTCGCGGACGGCGCCGCGGCCATCACCATCGAGCTCACGACCCCCGCGTGCCCCCTCAAGGACCGCATCCGGGCGGACATCGAGGCCGCCGTGCAGGAGGCCGTCCCCGGGACCTCCGTGTCCATCGAGTGGACCGCGCAGGTCCGCAGCGCGCCCCGCGCCCCGGGCAAGGGCGCCGGCATGCCGTCGCTGGCGGAGGTCGCCAACATCGTGCTCGTCGCGTCGGGCAAGGGCGGGGTGGGCAAGTCCACCGTCGCCACCAACCTGGCCGTCGCCCTCGCGCGCATGGGCGCCAAGGTGGGGCTGCTCGACGCGGACATCTACGGCCCCTCGATCCCGACGATGTTCGGCATCCACGAGGGCCTCGCGTCGAGCGACGGCAAGACGATCGACCCCCACTGGCTGGGCGGGCTGAAGCTCGTGTCCATGGGGTTCCTCATCCCCCCCGAGAAGGCCATGATCTGGCGCGGGCCGATGCTCACGAGCGCGGTCATCCAGTTCCTGCGGGACGTGAGGTGGGGCGAGCTCGACTACCTCGTGGTGGACCTCCCCCCTGGCACCGGCGACGTGCAGCTCACCTTCGCCCAGCAGGTCCCCGTGACCGGCGCGGTCGTCGTCTCGACGCCCCAGCCGGTGGCCCTCGCCGACGTCGTGCGGGCCAACGCGATGTTCGACTCGGTGGACATCCCCATCCTCGGCCTCGTCGAGAACATGGCGTACTTCGTGTGCGACGGGTGCGACAAGCGCCACGCCATCTTCGACACCGGCGGAGCCCGTCGGGCAGCCGAGCAGTTCGACATGCAGTTCCTCGCGGAGCTGCCCATCGACACGGCCGTCCGCGCCGCGGGCGACATGGGCCTCCCCATCACCGCCGCGGAGCCGGAGAGCGAGGCGGGGCGCGCGTACGTCGCGCTCGCCCGCAAGGTGGCCGGTCGGGTCTCGGTGGTGAACGCCGAAGCCGCCGCCCGCGTCGCCGCCGCCGCCCCCAGCCCCCAGGCAGGCCGCCGCCTGCCGATCATCAGCTAGGAGCGCGACGTGGTCTTCGGGAAGCTGCTCCGCAAGGTCAAGGAGGCGCTGGACGACGAACGTCCCGCCGCAAAGCCCGTCACCGAGTCCGTCGCCGACGACTGGAACGACGCCTACAAGGGCGGCGATCCCGAGACGGTCACGGCCGCCCCCGGCACCGGGCCGGTGGTCGTCTTCGAGAACCTCGACATCCGCGTCGAGGTGAAGAAGGGCACGACGATCCTCGACGCCGCCATCGCCTCGGACGTGGACCTGAACCACTACTGCGGGGGCATGGCCTCCTGCGGCTCCTGCCGCATCCAGGTCCTCCCCGGCTCGGCCGTGTCCGAGATGGACATGATGGAAGAGGCGACCCTGGACGTGGTCATCGAGCACGACGACGACCGCCTCGGCTGCCAGACGAAGATCCTGGGCGAGGTGAAGGTGATCGTCCCCGAGCAGGACTGACCCGGGACACGCCCCGCGGCCACGGCGGGCGCCGCGGCTACGGCCCGCCCTGCGCCGCGATCTCGCCCGCGAAGGCGACCGCGAAGAGCTCTCCCGCCACCTCCTCCGAGGGGGTCCAGGCCGCCCCGTCCGGCGCGGTGTAGACCCAGCCGTCCCCCCCCACGGCGACCCAGTTCGGGAAGCCCGCCGTCACGTCCCAGGCCTGGGGGACCGGCCCCGCGGCCGCCCAGGACTCGCCGTCCACGCTCGTCCAGGCCTGCTGCCAGCCGACGGCGGAGAAGATGCCGTCGCCGTAGGTGATCCCCCGCAGCTTGTTGGTGAAGTCCGCGGTCCCGACCCAGGTCTCGCCGTCCGCGGCGTGGGCGCGCAGGCCGTCCTCGCCGACGAGCACGAAGGTCCCGTTGCCGTAGGCGACGTCGTAGGCGTAGGTGGTCGAGAAGGGGAAGCGAATCTCGCCCCAGCTCTCCCCATCCTCGGATGCGATCGTGGCCGCGTCGGTCAGATCGATGTTCCACTGGCCCACGGAGACGAAGCGGCCGTCGCCGTGGGCGACCCCGTACTGGACGGCGATGAAGTCGTCGTCGCCGAGCGTCCACCGCCACCCGTCCGGAGAGACCATCCGCAGCCCGTGGATCCCCACCGCCACGAAGCGGCCGTCGCCCCACGCCACGTCGCGCAGGTACTCGTCCGACGCGGGCATCGGCGGCTCGTGCCAGGTGCGACCGTCGCTGCTCACCAGGATGTACGGCGCGTCGTCGCCTCCGACCGCGACCCACGTGCCCTCCGCGTGGGTGAGGCCGCGCAGGACGGGCCCCCCGCGGGCGGTCTGCTCCCACTCGGTCCCGTCGTCGGATCGAAGCCGGCGCCCCGCCGCCCCCACGGCCACGTACCCCGGGGCCTCGCTCGGGCTGAACACGCCCGCGGGGGGACCGGGCTCCCCGGGACGCTGGATCCCCGACCCCGCCTCGAGCCTGGCCACGAGCAGATCGTGTCGGCCGTCGCCCTCCTCGATCGGGCCCCCCTCCACCAGTCCCGCCGTCATCCAGCCGTCCGCGCCGAGGCGGAACTGGAGGTCACCGCCGTCGACGTCGAGGCCGCCCGGGAGGTCGAAGTGGAGCCTCTCGATCGCGAGAGCCGCGTCGACGACCGGGCCGGTGATCTCGAGGTCCCCGACGAACTCGAGCGTGGCTTCGCACCAACGCCCCTCGGGCACGTCCACGGCGTCGCCGCCCTCCCCGTCCACGACGCGCCCGATGGCCGCCGTCACGACCTCCCCGCCGTCGCACGGATGGAGGAGCAGAGACCCCAGATCGAGGACCACGCTCTCGATCTCGACACCCGCGGTCGCGCCGATGGCGAAGTCCGCCTTGCCCGGGTTGCCCACCGCGATGCCCTCGTCCGGCTCCTGCTCGCAGCCGGCCAGGACGAGCAGGAGCGCGAGGCCAAGGAGGTGGGGGCGGTGATTCACGGGACTCTCCGGTCGCTCAAGGGGAACACCTGCAGGCCGATCTGCACGACCACGTCTCGATCTTCGGTCGCCGAGTCGCAAAGGTCGAGGAGCCGTTCCTGCACGGCGTCCAGCTCGGACTTGAGGCGCGGGATCAGCGAGACGGGGATGGACACCGTGACCCCGCACAGGTGCCGGTCCTCGGGCTGGAACCGCTCGACGGCCTCGGCGGCCAGCTCGAGCATGCCCACGTGGTAGTTGCGGGCCGCCAGCCCGGCGACTTCGTGGGGGGTGACCACGCTCACCTCCCGCGGCTCGGCGCCCCCGTCGTCCGTCAGCTCGAGGAGGTCCAGCTCCACGAGGGTCTTCAGGGCCCGCTTCGCCTCGGAGGGCTTCACGGAGGGGCGGAGGGCCTTCGCGATCCACGCCGGGTCCGGGCGGAAGTCGTCGCGACGGGCGAGCTCGTGGACCGCGCAGAAGTACCACCGGCTCAGCAACTCGAAGCCGGCGGCCTCCATGCTGCGCGCCTCGCGGAACCGCTTCGTGGCCGCGATCCGGGACCACGCCTTGTTCCGATCTCCGGGCGTCGACGCCTGATCGAGGTGCACCAGCGCCGTGAAGAACCCGGCCTCCGGGGCCGTCAGCTTCATCGCCGTGCAGAAGGCCTCGGTGAGGCTCGGGGTCAGGTTCCGGCGGCCCTCGGTGACGTCGACCAGGAGCGACGGTGACTTCTGCCCCGCCATGCGCGAGAACGCGCGGTGGCTGAACCTCCGGTTGCCCGCCTTCTTGGCCGCGAACCAGTCCCGCAGGTAGCCGCGGTAGTCGAGGTATCGGTAGAGGTCGGGTTGCGCCACGTCGTACAAGTTGGTTCTTCATCTGCCAGTACGCAACAGAATTCTGATCCATCGATGTCCATCGATTTTGGCCGCAGGATCGTACTGGATATCAAAGTGGAGTGGTTTCAGGCCAGTACGATCGAGGCGTACTTGGCGGCAGTACGCTTTCGAGAGTGAACCCGCGCGAGGCGGGCATTCGGGGCCTACGTTTTTCCCATCGAATCGCCCCGTTGTTGGAGATGACATGGCTTCCCGACTCGCAACTCCCCCCGCCCCCGGAACCGCCTCGGCCGAGATCGTCGTGTGGTCCGAGACGGCCATCGCCACGGTCGCCCGCATGCTGTCCGACGCCGGCGCCGGGGCCGCGACGGTCGTGGATGGGCACGGAGATCGCGCGGGGGTGGCCATGGCCCAGGACGTCTTCGAGGCGGCGCGCCTGGGCGCGGGCCGCGAGCCGGTCTCCCGCATCGTCATCTGGTCGAAGTCGATGCCGGCGGCCAAGAAGCCGCGCGCGCAGGCCCCTCCCCTGCGCCTCGTGCGGCGAAGCACCAACCCGCGGCGGTCGTACGACCCCGTGGTGTCGGCGCCGACCATGACGGCGATCGACCAGCCGACTTCGGCCACGGACGCCCCCGAGCCGCTGCGGCTCGTGCTGTCGGGAGACTGGCGATGAACGTCGGCGTCCCCGCCTTCGGGCCGACGGTCGGCGTCCCTGCCGTCTAGATGGCGGGCATCGGGCCGGGGCCCGGGAAGAGCTCGTCCAGGCGCGCGAGGACCTCGTCGGGGATCTCGAGGTCGGCCGCCCCCACGTTGTCCGCCACCTGCTCGATCCGGGTCGCCCCCACGATCACCGACGTGATGGACGGCGTGCGCAGGCACCACGCGAGCGCGAGGCGAGCGGGGCTGGTGTCCAGGTCGCGGGCGAGGCCCACCATGGCGTCCACGCGGCCGAGGATGTCGTCCGTCAGGTGGCCGCCCATGAAGTAGTTGCGCTGGTCGTCCGCCCCGCGGCTGCCCTCGGGACGCGCGCCCCCACTGTACTTGCCCGTGAGCACGCCCTGCGCGAGCGGGGACCACACGATCTGGCCGAGGCCCTCGGCGTCCGAGCGGGGCACGACCTCCTGCTCGATCGAGCGCTCGAGCAGGCTGTACGGCGGCTGGTTCGAGATCGGTCGCGGCACCCCGAGCTGGTCCGCGAGGCGGCACGCGTCGGTGATCTGCGCGGCCGTCCAGCAGGACACCCCCCAGTACAGCGTCTTGCCCGCCCGCACGAGGTCGCCCATCGCGCGGACCGTCTCGTGCAGGGGCGTGTCGTCGTCGTACCGGTGGCACTGGTAGAGGTCGAGGTAGTCGGTGCGGAGCCGCTTCAGGCTCTTGTCGATCGACTCGAACAGGTGCTTCCGCGACAGGCCCCTGTCGTTCGGGTTGTCCGACATGGGCCAGAACAGCTTGCCGGCGAGCACGTAGTCGCTGCGCTGCACGTCCGTGAGGACCTCACCCCAGACACGCTCGGCCTCGCCCCGGGCGTACGCGTCGGCGGTGTCGAGGAGGATGACGCCCTGCTCGAGGGCCGCGTGCGTGATCCGCGCCGCCCGCTGGACGTCGACGGCGCTGCCGTAGGTGAGCCAGGAGCCGAGGGCGATGCGCGACACGGTCAGGCCCGAGTCGCCGAGGTTCTGATACTGCATGTCGTCCCTTGGAGGGGGGTCTAGAGCGGGGTCTCGGAGAGGAGCTCCGCGGGCGTGTCCGGGGTCTTGGTGGCGTAGAAGCGCACGGTGGAGGGCCCGTCGTCCAGCGCGAGCTCCACGTGGGCGAACCCGCCCTCGGCCCCGCGGTCGGCGATGTAGACCGTCTCCTTGCCCTCGGACGGACCGGGACCGCACTTGGGCAGGTGCTGCTCCCCCGCCTTGCGGAACCCGCGACCGGCGACGCCCGACACGACGATCGGGGGCACGTCGGCCTGCTCGCAGGCGAGGGGGTAGGCCTGGAAGTCGTGGTCGTGTCCGGCCACGACAAGGCGCACGTCGCACCCGGCCTCGCGCCGGGCGGCGAAGAGGCCGCGGAGGGCCTTCTCCACGTGAGCCTCGTGCCCGTGGTGCAGGCCCTGGCTCGTGGGCGGGTGATGCCCGACGGCGACGACCGGCACCTCCTCGGCGCAGGCCACGTCGAAGGCCGCGGCGCCGAAGCCCGGCATCTCGGGGATTGGGTTGGACACGGAGTCGGTGTCGACGCCCGCCAGGGCCACGAGCGTCTTCTCGCCTCGCACGACGCGCACCGCGAACGACGGGCCCGGCGCGATGAGGCCCTCCCGCCCGTCGGACGCCTTCACCGCCGCGCGCTTCTTCTCCGGCTCGGGCTCGTGCCGCCACTCGTGGTTCCCGAGGACGGCCACCGAGGGCAGGCCCACGCGCGCGAGGCCCTGGTCCCAGATGGCGGCCCAGTGCGGCACCGCGTCGGCGCCCGGCCCGTAGATCAGGTCGCCCGCGATGAGCATCAGGTCGCAGCGGCGCTCGGCGCACAGCGCCTCCATGCCCGCCACGGAGCCGTCCAGGATGGGGTTCGCGTAGCCGACGTCGCCCACCACGAGGAGGCTGAGCGGGCTCGTCGGGCAGGGGATGTCCGCGCGCTGCACCCAGGCGTCGCCGGTGCGGACCTCTACCGAGCAACGGTCGGCAGGGGGCGGGGCGTCCCTGGGGGCGGCCTCCACGGCGGCGGGCGCGCCGGCGACGGGGGTGTCGGTCCCGCCGCAGCCGATGAGGGACGCGGCGAGGACCAGGGCGACGTGCCGCATCAAGCCGCCGACTCGTCGCCGCCCGCGGTCGCGCCTCGACGCCGGGGCTTGCGCTCGGGGAGGGAGTCCATCCACGGCTGCAGCTTCGGCAGCGGGTTGCTGCGCTCGAAGGCGTCGGCCACCTCCTGGTGCGCGTCGCTGTGCGGGCGGCCCAGGAGCTCGAGCTCGTGCCACGCCGCGCGCATCTTGATGAGGAAGGCCTGGAGGAACAGCCGCAGGGCGAGGCTCCACGCCTTCTTGCGGAGGAGGGCGCCGAAGCCCCAGGCCCGCTTCTGCAGCTTGATCCACCACCACGCCGCGTACCAGTGGGTCGCCGCCACGGCGGTGTAGATGTTCAGCTCACGGGCCCCGTACGTCGTGTTCTCGAGGTACGGCAGGTGGTCCTGGGTGGGGTGGTACTCCACCGGCAGCTGGTCCGCGCGGTAGCAGTCCATGAGCCCGAGGTTGAGGCCCTCATCCTGGATCTCGTTGAGCTCCTCGTACACCTCCACGTGGAAGTGCCGGGGGCAGTTGTCGAGCGTCTCGGCGATGTACCGGGGCTGGAGGTGCCACTTGCCGATGAACGTCGGCACCAGCGTCCCGAACCACCAGATGTACTCGAAGAAGATGCGCCAGCTCATGATCGACGCGTTGCCGAGGTGCCGCGCGTGGTGCCGGTACATGTGCATGTTCGTCTGCGAGAACCAGACGTTGTAGTCGTTGAAGGCGGCGCGCTTCTCCTCGGCGTCCGCCTCCCCCGCCCGCTTCGCGCGGATGATCTCCGTGACCGACTCGACCGCCAACGCGATCGTGGACGTGCCCATCGAATAGAAGGCGTCGGCGAAGTACGCCGCGTCCCCCAGCGCGTACCAGTTGTCCGCGTTGAACATCTGCTTGCAGCGGTGGCTGGGCTTGCCCCAGTACATGAAGTCGAGCTCGCCCTCGGCCGTGGTGATCAGCTTGTGCAGGACGGTGTGGTTCTTCTCGAGGAAGGCCAGGAACTTCTCCCGGCTGTTCAGGTGCTTGCCGGGGATGACGTCGTGGTGGTGCATGACGCCGATGGACAGCGACATCTCTTCGCGGTCGATCGGGATCATCCAGAGCCAGTGGCCCTCGCCGAACCAGTGGTTCGTGCCGTAGTAGCGGGCCGTGGCCGTGTCCATGGGCATGGCCTCCCGGAAGACGTCCCGGTCCACCCCGGTGACGCGGACCCAGGCGGTCCCGTTGTTCAGGCCGAACTTGTCCGCCGGGTCCGGGAGGATGTTGTCGAACTTGCGCCCCGTGATGAACGAGCGGCCCGCCGTGTCGATGAGGTGGTCGCAGGTGAGGCGCAGCTCTTCGCCGTCGTGCGACTTGGCGACGACCGCGTTGGGGGCGTCGCCGTCCGTGATCTCGATGCCCTTGACCCGGGCCTGCACGCGCGCGACGCCCATGTCCGTGTTCATGCGCAGCAGGTCGGTCTCGAGCTTGCCGCGGTGCATCTGCCAGGCGTGCACCACCGGCTGACGCAGGGCCCACACGGACCAGTAGTCGTCGATCGAGTCGGTCTTGGCCGAGTCCTTCGGCCAGTGGAAGTTGAGGCCGTTCTTGGGCAGCTGCTTCTCGGTCAGGTACTCGCCGAGGCCCAGCTCCTTGACCATGAAGATCCCCGCGATCTCCACGCTCGACTCACCGATCTTGCCGATCTTCGCGATGGCCTCGTCCGACTTGGGCTCGACCAACGCGACCCGAATGCCGGGCATCTTGAGCATGAGGTGTCGGGCGGCCCAGTTGCCGCCGATGCCGGCCCCCATGATCACGACGTCGTAGTGCTGACTGCTCATCGAAACTCCGCTCCAAGGCCCCACCGGGGGCGAGGACCGGCGAGTTGTAGCAGACCGGACCGGCCGCGCGTCCGTCGATCCGAGGCGCCCGACGGGGCTCCTTTCAGGGGGCGCGATCGGCCCGCAGCGCCGCCTGGATGTCCAGCCCGTGGCGGGCGTGCGCCGCGTCCCCCACCAGGTCCAGATAGAACTGGAAGCCCTGCATCGGGTCCTGGGCGTCCTTGTTCGTGGAGTCGCGCAGGGCGGCGAGCGCCTCGGGCCGGTAGGTGCCGATCTTCTCCTGCTGCAGCACGTGGAAGACGAGGCGGGTCTCCGCCATGTCGAGCAGCGCCCGGTCGGACGGCGCGGGGGTCCAGAGCCCGTCGCGCTCGGCCTTTCCGAGGGCCTCGAGCAGGTGGCCGAGGAACTTGACGTCCTGGTTGTAGAGGATCGACCGGTACTCGGGGGCCTGGACGAGGGCCGCGTCGACGGTGTCCGTCTCGATGCCCACGCGGTGCAGGTAGAGCTCGATCTGGAGCGCGAGACGCGTGCGCGCGCCGTCGCCCGACGGGAAGCCCGCGCCCACGCAGGCCGCGGCGCCCTGGAACAGGTGCGAGCCGCCGCAGGTGTACGCGAAGATCCCCTGCCGGCGCTTCTGGACGGGGGTGCCGGCCTCCTTCGCCCGGCGGAGGAAGTACGTCTCCTTCTCGAGCGTGGCGAGGAGGTCGCCGGCGACGCCTCCGAGGTGGGCCTTCGCCCCAGCCCCGGTCGTCCAATCGACGGACGGCGGCTCGGGCGCGCGGGCCGCGGCGCACCAGGCGTCGAGGGTCCAGGGCAGGTCGTTGGGCGACGTCGTGGCGACGTACCGGGAGCGGGACGTCTCGACCAACGCGCGCGGCGTGACCTTCGTCCCCGGCAGCGGCTCGTCGAGCCCCCACCCGGCCTCCAGCAGGCTCTTCACCACCAGGTCCGGGTGCGGCTCCACCCGCACGTCCCCGCGCTTGGCGGGGAAGCCGGGGCCGTGCTCGGTGTCCTCGAGGAAGCCGACCAGGACCTCGGCCGCGAGGCGCCCGTCCGTGGCCTTGAAGTCCCGCCCGTAGGCGAGCATGCCGTGGGCCAGCGCCCAGGCGTTCCGGGGGTTCGCCGCCTCGCTCCGGAGGACGCGATCGAGGAGGTCGAGCGCCTGCACGCGCACGCCGCCGTCGGGGGCCAGGGCGGCCTTGCGGGCGAAGGTCTCGTCTTTGGTCCGGACCTCGGTGGGCCCGGACGGCGCCGGGGTCGTCCGGGCGTTGGAGGGGGCGGGCGTCGGAGGCGGCGTGGCCTCGACGAGCCCTCCGCCGCAGCCCGCGAGGAGCAGGGCGACCGCCGCGGCGACGGCGAGGCGCACTACTCGGTCTGCTCGACGCGGGCGATCTCGTCGCGGGCCACGACCAGGATCAGGGGACCGCTGACGGCGATGCGGGGCATCTCGCGCCCACGCTCGAACGCGTCGATGGTCGTCACGAAGCGGCCGCGCTTGTTGTACTTGTGGATCTTCCCGGCGTCGGTGGCGATGTACAGGTTGTCGTCCGCGTCCGCGGCGAGGTCCCAGTCCTCGGAGCCGTCCTCGGGCACGGCCTTCTTCAGGAACTTGCCCTGCCGGAAGCCGTCCTCCGGCTTGTACTCGATGATCTCTCGGTCGCCCGAGTGACGCACCAGCAGCCGACCCTTGGCGATGACCGCGGCCTGCACGTCGCCGCCTTCGAGGTTGTAGCGCGTCTTGAGCTCGCCCTCGGCGGTGTACTGCAGGACCTCGTCCTTGAGGATCACGAAGAAGTCGTCGTCCAGCCACGTGATGATCGGCGTGCCGTTGCCCAACCCCGCGCGCGGCGACCAGGTGGACGTGACGGTCCACTGGGCCTTCGGCGCACCCTCGGCGTCGAAGGTCTGCATGCGGAGGCGGGCGTCGATGGTGGCGACGATGTCGTAGTTGCCCACCGCCACGGCCACCGGCTGGTGGAACTGCCCGGGGCCGTCCCCCACGTCCGAGCCCGACGCGTAGGGGTCGCCGTCTTCGCCGAACCAGTCGGTGACGATGGTCTTCGTGCCGCCGATGACCTTGTCCGCCGTGCCCGCGGCCGTGAAGCGCTGCAGGCGGTTGTTGCCGGTGTCGGCCACCCAGAGGTTGCCCGCGCTGTCGATGTCCGCCGACAGGGGCTCGCCCCTCCCGAGGAGCGCGCCCTGCTCGAGGCCGGTGGTGCCCCAGTTGGGGAGGGTCACGCGGACCGCCTTGCGCAGGTCCTGGTAGGCCTTGAACATGACGATGGCGCCGCTCAGCCACTCGCGGTCGTCGGCGAGCACGGCGCCCGCCGAGGCCGTCTCGAGGTAGCGCACGGCGTTGCCGTCCTTGAGGACGCCCAGCTTCTCCACGGACGTCTCGTCGAACTGGAGGTGCTGGAGGCGGAAGCCCACCGGCACCTCGTCCTGGACGAGCTCGATGCGGTAGTCGGGGCCGTGCACGGCGCGCGCGCCGAGCAGCTTGAAGTTGGCCGAATAGTCCTCGTCGGCCTTGAGGGCGGCCCACAGGGTCTTGAACTCCTCGGGGTCCGCCTCGACCACCTTCTTCAGCGACCGGCTCTTCTCGATCTTCTCGGCGATGGCCTCTTCCCAGGCGGGATCGACCCGCTCGGTGAAGTCGAACGCGATCTCGGCGATGTGGGTGTCGGCGAAGATCGAGCCCTCGTGGGTCGCGTCGATGGTGATGCGCAGGCGCTGCACTGCGACGGGGTCGCCGAGTCGGATGTCCTTGCGCGCGAAGCGATCGCCCACCTCGAACGCCTTGTTCTTCACGACCTCGCCCGCCGCGTTCATGAGCGTGAGGGTCGCGTCCGCGAGGCGACCACGGCCGCTCCAGTCCTCGGCGCTGGAGAAGGCGCCGCCCCACACCGAGACGAGCTGGATCTCGCGCTCCTCGCCGAGGTCGACCTCGAGCCACTCCTCTTCGCCCTGGCCGGGCTTGTCTTCGGCCCATGAGGTGGAGAGCAGGCCGTCGAACGCCTTGTCCGGGCTGAACTCGACCTTCTCGGTCTTCTTGATGGAGGAGGCGCTGAACGACGGTCCCTTGCTCTTCGCCGAGGCGGCGACGGGGACGAGGAGCGAGGCAGCGAGGGCGGCGACGAGGAGTCGGTTCATGAGAACTCCATGGGACGAACGAACGAACCCCCTCCCGGGGGGAAGGACCGGGAGGGGGAGCTCAGGCGCTCAAGAAAGCGCCGTCGTTCTCAGGGGCAGTTTTGGGTGTCGTTGGCGATGATCACGTCCGTGCGCTCGACGAGGTCGAGGCCCGGCACCGCGTCGGCGGTGAGGTTCTGGACCCAGAAGACGACGCACTCGATGTCGTTCGGGGAGCCCGGGCACGGCGCGCAGGGCAGCGGCACGCCGATGAAGCCGCCGATGGAGGCGCAGTCGACAGGGAGGCCGAAGTCCTGCACGTTGATGTACCCGTAGAAGGCGCCGTTGGAGACCTGGTCGATCTCGGTGCCGGTGGTGGAGGCGAACACGCCGGAGAAGTCGGCGTCGTGCATCACCACGTTGAGGCTCTGCCCGCCGCCGATCGGCACCGTCTGGGCGATGTCCGTGGGGCCCGCCTGGAAGAAGGGGTCGGTGTACACGGCGGGCTGGTTGGCCGTGAGGTCGAAGCTCGGCTGGCACAGCTCCTGGGTGTCCGCCGTGTCGCCCTCGAGCGCGCCGAGCAGGAACAGGTCCGTCGTGTTCTCGGGCTGCGTGGCCTCGGTGAAGAAGATGGTGTCGCCCAGCTGGCCGAGGAGCTGACCGCCGTTGGGGGGCGAGATGTACGTGGCGTTCGGGTCCTGCAGGTCCCACTTGAACGTGACGCCGTCGGGCGAGAGGTTCGTGGGGTTGGTGCCCGTGGTGCCGGTCGTGAAGCTCCAGGTCTCGGTGCGGGTCTCGCCGCCCCACACCACGGTCGCGGTGTAGGCGGTCTCGGGGGAGAGGAAGTCGTCCGACTGGAAGGCGACCGAGTCCTCGGCGAAGGGCACCGAGGCGCCCGCGATCGCGACGCCGTCGCCGTCCGCGAGGCTCACGACCGCGTCCTCGACGGGGCCCGTGAAGGTCGCGTAGACCGCGCCGTTGACGAACACGGCGGTGTCGCCGTCGGCGGGCGTGGTGCTGGCCAGGTCCGGGATCTGGACGGCGTCGTCGTCGTCCGTGGCGTCGTCGTCGTCGCCCGCGTCGTCGTCGTCACCGGCAGCGTCGTCGTCGTCCACCGCGTCGTCGTCGTCCACCGCGTCGTCGTCGTCGCCGCCGATCGGGGTGCCGTCGTCAGGGCACGCCATCAAGCCGCCGAACGCGAGCAAGAGGAAGGACAGGAAGAGAGAAACGCGGGTCTTCGTCATGAGGGGGTCTCCAGAGCGCGCGGAGGATACCAACTTCGCGCCACCGGTCCAGGGGCATGCTGAGGCCCCGTTCAGTTCCGCGACGTGCTCCGCGATCCGGCGCTCGCCGAGGCGGCTCGCACGGCGTCCCAGAACCGCAGGAACGAGCCGCCGGAGACCGCGCGGACGGCGGAGGGATCGAGGCCCGCCTCGAGGTCGGCGACGAGGGCAGGCAGGTCGGGGGCCCCGGCGAGGTCCGGAGGCGACTGGATCTTGCCGTCCCAGTCCGAGCCGAGGCCGACGTGCTCCGCGCCGATCTCCTGGACCAGGTGGGTCGCCTGCGCGACGACGTGGGCGCGCGTCGCGGGCTCTCCCTTCACCACGAACGGGCCGTGGAACATCACGCCCACGAGGCCGCCCTTCTCGGCGATCGCCGCCAGCAGCTCGGGGCGCAGGTTTCGGGCGGTGCCGGCCAGGGCGAAGGCGTTGCTGTGGGACGCGAGGACGGGCGCCCGCGAGGCCGCGACGGTGTCGACCGTGGCCCGGTCGGACATGTGGGAGACGTCGAGCATCAGCCCGCGATCGTTGGCCGCCGCCACCACGGCGCGCCCCGCCTCGGTCAGGCCCCCCGCGTCGCCCGCGCGCGGCTCGGCGCTGGAGTCGGCGAAGGCGGACGACTCGGTCCAGGTGAGGCCGAACATGGCCACCCCGAGGTCGGCCAGCTCGTGCATCGTCTTCGGGCCCTCGGTGAGCGCGGTGCCGCCCTCGAGCGCCACGACCACCGCGAGTCGCCCCTCCCGCACCGCGGCGCGGAGCTGGCCCGGACCGGTGACCAACGCGGCCCGACCTCGGCTGCCGCGCACCATCGCCCGGATCCGCGCCACACGATCGAGCGCCAGGCCCCTCGGATCCTTCGCCGCCCGGGGGATCCAGATGGCCTCGACCACGACGTCGACCCCTGCCTCCACCAGCTCGGGCAGCGAGGCTTCGAGACGCTCGTCCTCCCAGGACCAGTGGTCCTCGACCATGGCGGTGATGGTGTCGACGTGCAGGTCCACGAGGAGGTCGTCGGCCGGGTCCGGGGTCGGCTCGGGCGTGGGCTCGGGCGTGGGTTCCGAGGCGGCGTTCGCGGCGGTCGAGGGCGCGGGCTCCGCCGACGAGCCGAGGCAACCCGCGGCGATGAGGGACAGGGCGAGGACCGGGCAGCGAACGCGCATGGGCAGCATCCTAAGCGGAAGCCGTCCGGTTACCATCGGCGCGTGAGCCTGCGCTGGACCCTGCTGCTCGTGCTGATCGTCGGATGCGACCGCTACGACCTCGAAGGTGAGTTCGTGGGGGACGCCTGCGAGGAACAGGGCGTGCGGTCGTTCGGGCCGGAGTCGGACTCGGTCGAGGGGTACGTCGACGGCCCCGCGTGGGTCGACCTCCGCTGCGCCGCCGAGACCGCGGGGCTGGGCACGACCCGGTCCGACGGGCGGGCCGCCGACGGGGTCACGTCCGTCCATCACGGCGGTCGCCAGGTCCGATGGCGCCCCAGGTCGCGCCTGAACCCCCAGACCCAGTACCGAGTGCACTTCGAGAGCCCCGAGGGCACGCACGACTGGTCGTTCACCACCAACGGGGTCGGCTCGCCCACGGACAACCGGCTCGCCGGGGTGGCCTTCGCCATGCACGCCTCCGACGGGCGCCTCCTCGATCCCCCCGGCCTGGACGACGCCCTCGCGCCGCTGCTCGCGGGGCTCCACCCCGTGATCCAGTTCCGGGGCGATCCGGGCGGTCCCGAGGGCTCGGCGGCCGCGGTCCTGGGGGCCCGGGAGTCCGACGCGAGCGACGCGGAGCAGGACCTCGCCGCGCGCACCTGGGCGCCCAACGCGCGGTGGGACGATCCCCTGTTCGAGATCGGGCCGCTCCGCCTCGAGTGGCCGGTGGCGGGGGTCCCGTTCGTGGTGGAGAACGCGCGCGTGGGCGGCGGGCTCTCCCCGGACGTGGCCTGGGGGGCGGGCTTCTCGCTGGAGGGGTGGTGGGACACGCGGCCCGCAGACGATCTGCTCGGGGACGGCCCGGGATCGCTGTGCGAGGCCTCGGAGGCGGCGGGCGGCGAGTGCACCGAGTGCACCGACGGGGCCCGATCCTGCCTCCGCTTCGAGCTGGTCCTCGCCCGCGCGACGGAGTGGGACGGGACGCTCGACGACAACGCGCCCTGACCCGCTGGATCTTCGGGCACCCGGGCGGCACACTTCCCGCGCCCTCCGGCCGTTCCCTCCTGACCCGGATCCCCTCGTGCACCCGACCCCCCAAGGCACCGGCTGGATCGAAGTGATCACCGGCTGCATGTTCTCCGGCAAGACGGAAGAGCTCATCCGCAGGCTGGTGCGCGCGCGCTACGCGAAGCAGGAAGTCGTCATCTTCAAGCCGAAGATCGACAACCGGTACGCCGAAGACCAGATCGTCTCCCACAGCCGCATGTCGCTGCACGCGAAGGTCGTGGAGAAGGCGGAGGACGTCTGGCGCCTCGGGGCCGGCGTGAAGGTCATCGGCGTGGACGAGGTGCAGTTCTTCGGGCCGGACATCGTCGCGGTGGTCGAGAGCCTGGCGAACTCGGGCAGCCGCGTGGTCGTGGCGGGCCTCGATCAGGACTTCCGCGGCCAGCCCTTCGAGCCCATCCCGACGCTGATGGCGGTGGCCGAGTACGTCACCAAGAACCACGCGATCTGCATGAAGTGCGGCAACCCCGCGGACCGCAGCCAGCGCATCGTCAACCGCGCCGAGCGCGTCCTGGTGGGCGAGGTCGAGGCGTACGAGGCCCGCTGCCGTCGCTGCTTCTCACCGGATCTGCCGGGCGAGATCCAGCAGTCGCTCCTGCACCGACCGGGCGACGAGGTCCGCGCCTGACTCACCGGTCGGGCCACGGGGGGCGGGGCGTGCTCTCATGGGCGGGTGCGCGGCCTCGTCATCCTGTGCGCGGGACTCGTTCTCGCCTGTTCCGTCCCGGCGCCGGGTGAGGCTGCGGAGCCCACGCCCCGCTTCGGGTTGGACGTCGGGGCCCAGGGGATCGGCTCCGACGGGGTAGGCGGAGGCGCTCGGGGGACGATTCGATTGACGTCTCCTCGCGGCTTTCACGTCGGCTTCGGGGCCGGAGGCGCGGCGTTGGGCACCTGGTATGTGGGGGCGGCGGCAGCCCTGGACTGGAGGGTGGCGGTCGGGGGCACGATCGACCCATCCACGACGCAGCGCGTCTACGTCGAAGCGGTGTTCAGCAGCATCCTGACCACGCCCGGGCCCACCGGATCGGTGGGCGGAAACGCGGGCGGCCATCGCTTCTACTGGACGGGTCGCGTGACGATCCTCGAACTACTGAGCACCACCCCGGACCGTCACGGCATCGGCGGGTACATCGACGTCGGCTTCGGGACCGGGGTGACGTACGACTTCCTGGGGCTGTGGCCGTACCTGGAGATCGGGTTCACCGTGGACGTCGGGCCGTACCGGCGGTCGAAGCCCGGCACGTTGGTGCTCGAGGTCGAGGCCGACGCGGACTGAGCGGCGGGCGGGGCGGGGACGCCCAGAACCCGGGGGGAACGGCGCGTTCACCCCGACTTGTGGGGCAGGGAACACCCAGAACCCGGGGGGAACGGCGCGTTCACCCCGACTTGTGGGGCAGGGAACACCCAGAACCCGGGGGGAACGGCGCGTTCACCCCGACTTGTGG
>Ga0209992_10000499_pt1 | contig 52583 bp, 47 predicted proteins | sample 2SBtaG_2_FD_182564 | JGI IMG/M metagenome (GOLD analysis project Ga0209992, IMG submission 182564) | Deep subsurface microbial communities from Kolumbo volcano to uncover new lineages of life (NeLLi) - 2SBTROV12_ACTIVE470 metaG (SPAdes)... | ecosystem: Environmental > Aquatic > Marine >... | reverse complement strand
CATTTTCAATGGCTAATGGAGATATATTTTCACCGGCACGAATGATGAGATCTTTTTTCCTCCCGGCAGAAATATAGAGTCGTCCTTTTTCATCCAGGTGTCCCAAGTCACCAGTTTTAAACCAGCCGTCTGGGCGCATTGATTCCTGTGTTTCTTCTATGCGTTTCCAATAACCACTCATTACCGTTTTGCCGCGGACAAGAATTTCTCCCACTTGTTTAAGGCCTACCGTATTCCCAGAATCATCAGCAATAATTACATCGACATTAGGCAAAACGGGACCGACTGAGCCAGGAACACTTCCATCTTTCATGGTATTGACGGCAATCACGGGAGATGTTTCAGTGAGACCATATCCTTCAATAACCGTAACATCTAAAACATCCTCGACCTTTTTCAGGAGGGCTTCCGGTAAAGCTGCCCCACCAGAAATGCAGGTGTGTAAAGAAGACACGTCATAGCTACCGCGCTCGTAAAGATCCACAAGAAAAGAATAGATTGTTGGTACGAGAGGTAGAAACGTGGCCTTGTGAGTCTCGATAGAAGCCAGAATCGTTTTAGGTTGGAATTGCTTAAGAAGGATCAATGTTGCTCCGACACGGCAAAAAACCAGAGCCATGATATTGCCGAACGAATGAAACAAAGGCAGGGCAACAATTGCATTATCTTCAGAGGTAATATGCAGATGTTCCAGAAACCCGGTACAGTTTTCATCAAACTGGTCTTCATTTAGCATTACACCTTTAGGTTTGGCGGTGGTGCCCGAGGTATAAAGAATCACATCTGGTATTTCTGAATCCCGTTCGTGTTTTATGAAAGCGTTATCTTTTTTTCCAGATTTTAAAAATTCTTCGAAGCCGTGTGTTTCTTTTCCTACTTGATTGATTTCTGCAGGACCAATTAGAATTTTATTTGGGAACAATTTCAAAAATGACTTGATCTCCGGATTAATAAAAGCGGAATCGACGACTAAGGTATCGATATTTGCATCCTGTTTAATGAAAGCCAGATCTTCAGGTTTTAAAAGAAAGTTGAACGGGATCACAGGTAACCCTTTTAGTAAAGAACCAAAAAAGGCAACAAGATATTCTTTCTGATTGAGGCACAACAAGCCCACTTTACTATTTGAGTTGAGAGGCAATTCCGAAAGAGCCGCTGCAAAAGATTCGACTTGTTTACAGAATTCACTATAAGTAACCGTAGAATCTCCTTCAATAATAGCAGCAGAATCGGGTTGCTTTTCCGCGTGAGATTTTAAATATTTATAAAAGGCCATACCTCAACTTTCTAATTTTAGTGGAATAAATAAAATCGTATTATACCCTACCTCTTTAAAAGTAAAAAAAATGGGTCTATTGATCTCGGTTTGCGGGTTTATGCTTTTAGGTTACGATCGGTAGCGGCAGAAGAATCCATTGGGAAGATTGAGTCCGTTAGAATTGTCGGGGATGAACATTTCTCCTGTTTCAAAATGACCGTTATGGGTGGAAGGTAGATAGGTCCGTAACATATTCTCAAGTGTCAGGGATGAAAAACCAGGTGAGTGTGTGGTGAAGAGCAAAAAAACTGGTGGGTCAGTAAGAATATTCTTACAACCTTCCATGAGTTCGGAAAGTTTATCTTCGATCTGCCAGACCTCCCCTTTGGGTCCGCGCCCGAAAGATGGCGGATCCATGATAATCGCGTCATATTTATTGCCACGCCTGTATTCTCTTTGAATATATTTCATTGCATCTTCGACAATCCAGCGAACGGGTCGATCACTCAGACCGGATAGTTCCAGATTTTGTCGTGCCCAATTAACAGAGGCCTTTGAGGCATCTAAATGGGTGACATGGGCACCCGCCGAGGCAGCGGCCAGTGTGCTACCCCCAGTGTAGCCAAAAACGTTAAGTATTTTGATTTCTTTGCCGTTAAGCAGTTTAAGCTGATCTATTATCCAGAGCCAATTTGGGGCTTGTTCGGGGAAAATTCCAATATGTCCAAATCCAGTGGGTTGTATTTTGAAAACGATATCGCGGAACTTGATCCGCCATCCGTTTTCAGGCAAGGGGGTATGTAACTTCCATTCGCCGCCGGTATCTTTGCCTTTAAAGTATTTATATTCTCCTTCTGCTTTTTCCCATTCGGAGGCAGGAAGAGATTTAGGCCAAAGAGCCTGCGGTGCGGGACGACAAAATCGATGCGGACCAAATTGTTCTAGTTTTTGAAAAGAACCGGTATCTAATAATTGATATTCGAAATCGTCAGAAGGGTAAGTAGAACTCATTGATATGTTTAAAAACCTTACTTGAGCTATTGTGATAAAATTTTAAGAAACTCAGACCATAAAATAACTTTAGGTAAATGCAGAATTATATCAGAAATTTAAATTACAAATTGGGTGCTTCTTTGGTAGTTATTATATTGGTTTTGTCTTCTTGTGTACCTGCAAAGGAAGAAAAGTCGAAAGCTGGTAAGAAGGAATTCGCGCTTCCGGTACAAATTGGCAAAGTCGTCTATATGGATATTGCAGACGAGGTACGGGCGGTCGGTAATATTCAAGCGGAGCAAAGGGTGACCATTGCTTCTGAAATCCGTGGCAGGGTCTCACGCATCGCGATTGAAGAAGGAATGAATGTGAAAGCCGGTGACCTAGTTGCACAAATCGATCCTAGAGAATACGAGCTGACTTTAGATAGGTTACGCGCAGATTTGTCGGCTTCACAAAAGGAATATAAAAAAGCTCAGGAAGGTCTGAGGCAGGAGGATAAAGACCGTTTGGATGCAAAAACCCGGGCGGCACAAAGTTCCTTAGATCTTGCGAAGATTGAATTGGGAAGAACACAACAGTTGGTCGATCAAGAAGTCCTTGCCCAGTCTGCTCTCGACTCAGCGGAAGATAAAGTAAGCCAAGCAATTGAAACTTTAATAGCCAGTCAGGCCGAACAGGCTGCAGGTAAGAAGTCTCGCTCTGAAGACATTGAAAAGTTGGAATCTGAAATGCAAGCTATCCGTAAGCAGGTTGCGGTCGCCGAATTAAACCTTTCGAAGGTAAATATTGTTGCTCCGTTTGAAGGGGTGATAATTGCCAAGGAAATCGAGCAGGGTGCCATTGCCGATTTGGGAACAGCAATTGTGCGAATGATAGGTTCATCAAGATTGAAAGCGGTTCTTGAAGTACCGCAGAACTATCGAAATAAATTAAAAAAACTGAAAAAGGCTCATTTTTTTGTGAAAGAGCTAGGTGTCAAGTTCAATTACCAAAACAACCTAGCTCGTTTGGTTAGAGTTATTCCCGATGCGAATATTTACTCAGGAAATATAAAAGTCCAAATTGATTTGCCAGACCCGGATCCAGGAATGTTTCCCGGGTTGACCCTTGAAAGCACTTTAAATTTCGGAGTACGCAAAAATGTTCTTCACGTTCCAGCAGTTTCTTTGGTAATTTCTGAAAAGGGAACGGTTGTTTATATCGTGAAAGATAAGAAAGCACATCTCGTTCCTGTCAAGGCTTTCAAAGAACAGGATGACTTTGTCGAAATTAAAGACTTCACTCATCAATTAAACACTGACGCTGATTTGATTTTAAGAGGATCAGGCGCTGTATTTCCCGGAGTAAATGTGTTTTTAACTAATCCGGTACCAAATACAGAAACCCCTTTCAGTTCTGCTTCAAAAGACAGTGAGTCTACGGAGCTCTATGAGGAAACTCCTGCAAAAAATCCGGAAACCTGATGAAACTTATAGACCAGTCTATTCGTAACTATCATACAGTTACGGTAATCATTGTTATGGCATTAGTCGTGGGCATCTTGTGTTTTCAAACTTTACCACGACAGTTGACTCCCACGGTCGATAAACCACAAATAGAAGTTAGAACTGAATATCCCGGACTGTCTCCAAATGAAGTAGAACGTAACATCAGTCGTCGACTGGAAGACCAACTAGAGTCTGTCGAAGGCATGAAGAAAATGACTTCTACGAGTCAGCATGGATTGAGCACGATCAACCTTGAGTTTGAGTGGGGTGTTGATAAAGACCTTGCTGTACTAGATGTGAACAACAAATTACAGCAGGTAAAAGACCTGCCTATCAATGCAGATAAGCCTACCTTACGCTCGATATCAAGTGATAACTCGAGCCCTATTATGTGGATTGTTTTTGATAAGCCCGATAAAAAGATGCCCGACCTTGATCAGAATTATATGTACAAAATCGGAGAAGACATCATTGTACCTTCTTTAAGGCGGGTAAAAGGAATTGCTGATGTCTGGCATTTCGGCGGTGAAGATCGAGAAATGCGGGTGGAATTCGATCCTTATAGTATGGCGCGTTTGCATTTGACCTATAAAGAAGTGATTGACCGTCTTAAAGGAGAAAATCAAAACACGCGTGGAGGATTCCACGATGAAAAAAATCGCGCCTATACAGTTCGAGGGCTCGGTGAGTTTCTTAGCCCCAAAGATATTTTAGATACAGTGATAAAGCGGGATGGTGACAAGACAATTAGGGTAAGAGATTTTGCAACAGTGGTGGATGGCTATCAAAGAACCGATTCTTTAGTTCGGATCAGTGGAAGTTTATCTAATGCATTCGGTGTGATTCGTAAAGCAGGCGCGAATGTTGTAGAAACCTGTAATCTAACTGCTCAACGTATCAAGAAATTAAACCAAGAACTTTTGAATCGCGGTGTTCCGCTAAAATTAAAAATCGTATACAAAGATGTAGATTATATTGATGAAGCTATGCGTCTAGTGAAGTCAAACCTAGGCCTAGGTGCTCTTCTTGCTGTTGCAGTATTGTTGATTTTTCTAGGTTCGGCGCGTTCATTATTGATTGTAGCGATCAGTATTCCAGTGAGTTTGGTGTCGGTCTTTATCGTTTTAAAAATTTTTGGACGCAGTATCAATATCATTTCACTTGCTGGTATGGCTTTTGCCGTAGGAATGGTGGTCGATAATTCCATCGTTGTTCTGGAAAATATTTATCGCCATTTGACAATGAAAAAAGGTGTATATAAGGCTGCCTACGATGGCGCATCAGAAGTGTGGGGGGCTGTATTAGCTTCAACATTGACTACATTGGCTGTGTTTATTCCTATTGTTTTCATTGAAGAAGAAGCCGGGCAAATGTTTCGTGATATTGCCATTACAATTAGTGGTTGCATAGCTCTCTCATTATTAGTTTCTATAACCGTTATACCCACGCTAATGACTTTATTAGTCCGTTTAAAACCAGGAGAAGAATACACGCCCGGTTTTTTTCACCGAACTTTATTTCGACCTTTGGTGGTGGTAGGCAAAGGTCTTGGTAATGCCTATTCAGGATTAATGAAATATGTGCTTCGTCAGTCCCCAAGCAGTATTTTGATACGTATTGGAATCCTCGCAGGTGTATGTTGGATGTTGTGGTATAGCGGTCAGACGTTGCCAAAAAAAGATTATCTTCCTTATGGAAATACCAACATGGTGTTCATGCTGATTGAACCGGTTGCGGGCTCCCCTGCTGAAACAAATATGAAATACTTAGCTGAGTATGAAAAGAAGATTGTGAGTATGGAAGATGTAAATCGAAACTTTTTGGTGTTTTCACCTCGCTTTAATGGAGGAGGAGCCATTATTGAAAAGGAACTGGCAAAGGGACAGCGCGGTGAAGTAAAAATGGCTGTGAAAGCGAATGAAATGGGCCAACAGATTTTTGCTATTCCCGGATACCGTTTCGCATTTGCTGTACAGCGTCCTATATTCCGATCGGCAGATAAAACATTTGAGGTGGAAATAACAGGCCCCAAAATTCTTAAGTTGAAAGATATAGCAATGAGCTTGATCGGGAAAATTTCTGGAATTGATGGCGTACATTCGGTGCGACCAGAATTTAAATTCGGTAATCCTGAGCTTCGGTTTATGCCGAGAAGAGAAGATGCTGCGCGGTTAGATATGAATATGCAGGATATCGGCGATATTATTGAATCACTCAACGCAGGAAAATACTTGGGTGAATTCAATGACCGGGGTGAGCCGATTGATTTTGTTTTCGTTCAAAAAAAGAACAACCAGAGGCTAGCTCTGGAAGATTATCGTTCTCTTTCAATTTGGACAGATAAAGGACTGATGACACATCTTGGACATTTGGCAGATATTAAGATTGATGCTGGCCCGGCTAGGATCGACCATATTGGTACTGAGCGGGCAATCAAACTCCGGGTGCAGGTACGAAAGGATGTGCCAATGCAGACAGTCATTGATCGGGTTGAGAAAAACGTATTGGCTGCCACTCGTCTTACCTTAAATGAAGAATTTGGATTGCGCATTGGTGGCTCTGCAGATGAGTTAGCTTCAACAGAAAAATCTTTAAAGAACAGCTTTATCTATGCGTTAGGATTTATTTATCTTCTTCTTGTTGCTTTGTTCTCATCTTTTCTTAGGCCTTTTATTGTAATGCTCACCGTAGTGTTGGCCGTCTCCGGTTCTTTCCTTGGGATTACCTGGAATAACTGGTACCAACGTGGAAACATAAAAAGTATTCTAGATGAATGGAATGTGCCTAGCGCACAGGCTATGGCAGATGGTTGGAACTGGATTACATTTGATATCCTGACGCAGTTAGGTGTGGTTATCCTGGCAGGGATTGTTGTGAACAACGCCATTCTCATTGTTCATCAAATGTTAAATAATATTAAGGCGGGCATGGAGGAGCGACAAGCGTTACTGGTTTCTTGTCAAACCCGATTGCGCCCCATCATGATGACTGTTATTTCAAGTGTTTTCGGTATGATCCCGCTAGCATTTGGAGAAGGTGCTGGAACAGAACTGTATCGCGGTATGGGAACAGCATTGATTGGTGGATTGAGTATCTCGACTATTTTTACTCTATTTCTAGTTCCAGTTCTTATATCCCTTGCCATCGACATGGGCTTCCATACTACAAAAGATGATTTGGTTAAAGATTCGTTGCAGTCAAAATCAGGTTTCTTACCTACTTCTTCCTAAAAAATATACCCTTATTTATCTTATCGGCCAGTAGGTGGGAGGTGGAGATTCCACACAAACTTCTTCTTTGCTGATTGGGTGTTCGAAAATCAGTTGATGCGCATATAGAGCGATTTGTTTGTCGGGTAAGGTTGTGGCAGCACCGTATTTTTTGTCTCCGGAAATAGGGTGGCCTGTGAAGGCAAGTTGTGCACGTATTTGGTGAAACCTTCCTGTATAAAGTTTTACCTCCAGAAGACTGGAGTTCGAATAGGTTTCTAGTGTTTCATATTCTAATTCGGCGTGTTGGGTATCTTTTCCTGGTCGTTGAAAAACTGTCGATCTGAGAGATTTTTCTTTTCGCAGATGGTGATAAAGTGTTTTTTGTTCAGGGTTCGGTTTCCCTTCGACAATGGCGCGATAGATTTTTTGTGTGGTTTTTTCACGAAACTGTTTGGATAAACGTGATGCGCCTTTTGAGGTGCGTGCAAATAAAACCACACCAGATACATTTCGGTCGAGCCTGTGAATCAAACCAAGAAATACATTGCCGGGTTTTTGGAATTCAGTCTGAATCCATTTTTTTACTTGGTCCATTAACGACTCGGACCCGGAGTGATCTGCTTGCGTGAGAATTCCTGGTGGTTTGCAAACTGCAATTAAATGATTGTCCAGGTATAGAATGTTAAGAGATAAATCACTTGGGGAGCTCAATCTTGATATCCTTTGCATCAGTGAGTTTCAACCCCTCAGTATCCACGATTCCCCCCGAGACAACGTATTTGATTCCATCCTCGATGGACATATCGATTTCTGTGAGATCTTCGGGGGGGGCGAAGACAAGGAAACCAGAGGTAGGGTTCGGCATGGTGGGCACAAAAACATTAAGTACGTCTTCACGGGTGTACTCCTGAACCTCGCCACGCGCGGAGCCAGTGACAAAACCTATAGCGAGCATTCCTCGGCGCGGAAATTCAATTAAAACTACTTTGCGAAATGCAGTGGTGTCGGCGTGGGCGATTGATTGCACGACTTGTTTGGACCCTTTATAGATTTTGCGAACAAAAGGAATTTTTTCGACGAGGCTTTCACCTAAATTGATCATTTGTTTACCAAAAAAATTTGTCGTGAACCATCCGACAGCAAGAACGATAAGTAATGTTATAACCAACCCGAGGGCAGGTATTCGGTATCCCTCAGGAATGGGTGCACCCATATCGATCAAAATTTTTGTGAAAACCGGGGATAATGCATCTAGATTTTTAAAAAGAAACTGTAAGATGAAATAAGTTAATGCAATGGGAAGGGTGATTAGAAGCCCGGTGATGAAAATATTTCTAATGCGCCGTTGCAGTTTTTTAAGCATAATATTTAATAGATTTGGAGAAAGGAATTTTTATTTTTACTTAAATAAGTAAATGAAAAATAAAAACTTTCCAAGTATTATATAGTGAAACCTTGACAAGGCAATAGCTGCAAAAGCATAAAGAAATTTTTCTTGACAGGGGAAGTATTATCGCTAGTATCAAGCGCTAGGTGTTTTATAGTAGTTAAACTTTTTAATTGGGGCTGTGGCGCAGCTGGGAGCGCGCTTGAATGGCATTCAAGAGGTCAGGGGTTCGATCCCCCTCAGCTCCACTTTATTTTTAGTAAGTTACGTTGTTCCGCCTTTGACATTTAAGGGGCACTATATTTAATTTGTTAAGGTGGGGCAAAATATGGATTCAGTAATAAAAAGAAGTCTCTCTCATCTTATTGTCTTGAAAAAAAATTAACCTTTCAGAAGTTCTTTATGTGGGCAATGATTTAAATGAAGCCTCAAAGGTGACCCCACATTCATCGCAAATGTGTTTGAAAAGTGGCACACTATTTAAAATAGGAGAAAAAAATGATTATTGATAGGTTTACAAAATTAAGCCTAGGTATACTAGTTTTTTCTTTATGCTTGAATGCTTTAAATCCCTGGTTAAGTCCGACTTTGGCTAATGCGGAGATAGAGGATGCAGAAGTTAAAAATGCAATGAAAATAATTGCTCAAGGAATTCACAGAATAGCCAATGTATACGAAAGACAGGAGCAACGAGATATAAGACAGGAGCAACGAAATGTAATACGATACCAAAAAAAGGAGCAACGAGATTTAAGACAGGAGCAACGAAATCTAATGCGAAGAGCTCAAGGCATTAGTGCTGCTCATAGAAAAGAGATTAAAGATGCTGAGTAGTAACTAAAGCTAATGTATGGGCCGGGTTTTTAACATGGTTTCCTGGGTGGGTTTGATACGAATTGAAAATGTCATTTACAATTCGTATCAGTATAGAGGGTTCTGTTTAATACGACAATATCTTGAGGAAGGGTTTCGATTTTCAGAACGGTCAACTTATTTTAATGTGTATTGTCTTGCCGTATCTAGATGTTCCTTCGCAAGGGCGGCGGCCATTCCCACCACCAGACTAAGTACTAAGGCAATTAAAGAAAATTTAACCCTGTTAGGCGAAACCGGAAAGTGAGGTTCTATTGCTTTAGAAATTAATTTTATGTCGGCTGTTTTTTCAGCTTCAGCTATACGGGTTTCTTGCGCGTTGTTTGAAAGCATAAAAAATTGTTCCTCTAGAGCTAGTATTTTTCTGTTGATTTGTCTCTCTTCCAAACGCATTGCCATGGTTTTGTTTTTCAAGAGCGGGATCATCTTTTTCAGTTGCTTGATGGATTTAATTAACAAATTTTTCTTGACTAGTAATGTTTTAATGGTAATTCCTGCTCTGATATTGTCTTTTTTCATAAAGTCCGATAACTCACTTTTTATTTCCTTATAGGCCACTAATTTAGCAGATTCTACATTTAGTTGAACCTCGAGCATTGTTAGTTCATAATTAAATACACTCAAACGGTCTTTCATGCTAAATAATTCAGCTAATAGGGAGGGTAGTTTATTCTCTGCCCTGATCGTTTTTAAATTTTTCTCTGCTTCCCTTAGGCTCGTTTTAATCGATAAAAATTGAGTGTTGCTGCTATCGGCAATGCTTTTCATTTTACTCTTCTTTATCTGACCGCTTACCTCGGACAGCAAATTTGCTGTAGTGTTGGAGATATCTCTTATGAGTAAAGGGTTTCGACCCCGGACCCTGAAACTCATAAGCAAAGACTTGGATCCTTTAGCTTTCCCCGTATCAATACTAATCATTCCCTCCAATATTTTTGGGAAAAGTGAGTTTTTAATATCAGGGTGATTGGGTATTAATCGATCAATCACTCCTTGCAAAATGCCAGAAGTCATCACTAAATCCTCGTAGGAAGAGATTGAAAGAGTTCCAGTGGAGTCCGCAGGAATGGACACTAAGACAGTCGACTTGGCCTCGAATTCTTTCGGGAGAAAGGAGCTTCCAAGAACTGCTGTTCCTGTTGCAATAAGGGTGAATATAAGTATGGCCCATTTTGCGGACCAAAGAGTGACTAAGGGATCAGTTGGGTTGTTTTGAATTTGTTCCATGTCCATTTAATTGTTTTTTTTTGGCATAGGAAGGGACGCTTTAACTAAAAACTATATAAAACGGCCAAAAGGATTGACTCTTTAAGGCCTTGCTTGGATGCAAATGATTTGTCGAACGAAAATTTGGGTTTATCGTTAAATATGGTGTGTGAGAAAATTATCATGTCGCCTGTATTTTTATGAAAAAATTTCAGATCACAATGATGTGCCACTGATTCAGTTGGCTCAGATAATAAAAAAACATAACTCAAAAAACTTAGTGGGGATGTTTTAAGGCAAAAAAAACACCCCATTTGTCATTTAAGTAAGAAAAGAAAAATAGAAGTCTTTCAAAGAGTACTTCTATTCCGAGTAGTTTATAGCCTTTTTAAATAGAATTTACAAGTGTTCTCGATAAAAATTTAAGGTAGCTAAATATTCCACAAAAATGGCCTTTCTTCCCGTTCGACTTTTCCACCAGTCGTTGATAGGAGCACGATTATCTTTTGCAGGATAAACCATAAATTTAAAATCGTACCCTAGATGATTGATCAATTTTTCATAAACTGCATGAGCTCTATTGGTATGAAATGCAGACGTAACAAGAATAAAACTTTTAAATTTGTTCTCCTTTAATTTTTGCAAGTTATGAATCCCTTCTCCCCATGTGCTGATTTCCCCCTCAATTTCACTTACAATAATTTTGTCTGCTGGGACGCCTAGGTTGATAGCATGGTTTTTCATGAGAGAATGTGTGTAATATCCGGGAAAAATTTTTTCTCCACTAATTATGATTATCTTTCCCAGTCCCTTTTGGAAAAGCATTACGCCTGCCTCAATCCGATTCCCAGTTAAGGAACCAGATAGAACGATAATGGCCTCAGCGGGTTCCAGAGTGTCACTATGAACAAGAAATTTTGAAACCTCATTCAGCAACCTATCCGGAAAAAAATATAAAGAAAAAATAAAAATAATTGCTATACAGATCAAAATCTTTTTTTTCATTATTCAGTTATTAGGCTATGAGCGCATTGCTGCGCTGGTTAATGTGAGATTCCCTTAGATTTAAATACTGTAAAAAATGTGCGCCAGATAATATTCAAGTCAAGAGCGGTGGAGCGATTTCGAATATAATAGAAATCCATTTCCACTTTTTCTGGAATTGGTAAATCGTCCCTGCCGTGAATTTGTGCCCACCCTGTTACCCCTGGCATTAATCGATGTATGCCTTTTTGGGTTCTTAAAAAAATGAGATCATCTTGATTGTATAAAGCAGGCCGAGGCCCTACAAAAGCCATATCTCCCTTAAGAATACTCCACAATTGAGGTAGCTCATCCAGACTTGTCTTTCGTAAAAATCTTCCAATCGGTGTTACAAATTGATCAGCATTTTCTATGAGGTGTGTTGCGATATCCGGCGTATTTAGCCTCATGGTACGAAACTTAGGCATTTTAAATGTTTTATTGTTCCTACCCATTCTGGTTGACCAGTATATCACCGAACCTGATGAAGTAACTCTGACCAGAACGGCGATGATTAAAAAGGGGATTGTAATCGGCGGAATGAGTAATAGAGCTAGAAGCAGGTTTATCCGTCTAGGCATAATGGTTTTATTGTTGAATGGTATTCAATAAATTTAATGAAAAGGTTGAATGCTGAAGGATCTGGAAAGGTCCTGATAAACAGCAAACGTTTTTTGAATAACTATTTCAATTGAAAATTCATTTACCGCAATTTGCCGTCCGGCTTCTCCCATGTGTTGCCTAAGTTGGGGGTTCGAAATAAGCCTTCTGAAGGCAACTGCAAGTGCTTTTGAATCATGGGCCGGCACCAAAATGCCATTTTCTCCATTTATTACAGTATCTCTACAACCGGAAACATCTGTAGTAACAATAGGCCGCCCACATGCAGAAGCTTCTATCAATACCTTAGGTAATCCTTCTGCATAGGAGGGAAGGCTGACTATATGGGCTCGGGAAAAAATTTCAGGCATATCTTCTTGTTTGCCCCACCACTCGATTACTCCTTCATTAACCCATCTCTGTATCTGGGAAGTCGAAATGGTCATGGGATTATCGAGGTCGACATCGCCAACTAGAACAAAACGAGCTTTACCTCCTTCTGACTTGATTTCGCGGGCAGCTTCCACAAACTCGCAGATTCCTTTATCCAGAAGCATTCGGGATGCCACCATTACAACAGGAACGGAATGTGGTTCGGAGGAAGGTTTGAAAGTTTCGGTGTCAACTCCCGCCCCCTTAATCAAGACCGTACTTTTCTTGTCAACCAAACCATAGGAAAGAAAATCTGCTAAATTTTTTGGATTTTGAAAAATTATTCGTTTGTTTGGATGTAAAAAAGAAATTCTAAAGAATCGTTTGACCAGAATAAGAAGCATCTTTGATTTAAAGTTATTTGTGGTGAACACATAACCTAACCCAGAGATGGTGTTTACAATCGCGGATATTTTTGCTAGATGGGCAGCTAAGGAACCATACAATACGGGTTTGAGGGTTACGTGATGAATAATATCTGGGAGGATTTTACGATATAAAAAATACAAAGCCATCAAGGATCTTAACTCGAAGAAAGGATTGATACCAGAGCGGGAAAGTGGGATTTCGTGAAATTTAAAATCATACTTCGCAATTTGTGGACTCGCTGGACTGGGTGGCAAGGCAACGTGTACATTATGTCCTGCTTTTAGGGTGGCAAGAGCCAGTGGTAGTCGATGGGTCAAAAAAACAGGTCCACTGTTCCCCACAAATAGAATTTTCATTATAAATCCTGAATATTTTTTATGATTACGAAAAATTATAAAACTAGACAGTTCAGATAGAGTAGTTTTAAACTCGCTTTTGATCCATCAACCATGCTTGAAACATAAGTACATCCCAAAGGTGGTGCTGAAAATTTTCTTTTTCAGAAATATGGGCCTGCCAAACTTTTCGAATGGGTTCTGGATTTAAAAAACCTTCATTTTTTAATTTATCTGGAGAGAGCAGGTCTTCAGCCCAGTCTCTCAATGGGCCTTTCAACCAGGAGTCAATTGGTATGGCAAACCCCATTTTAGGTCTTTCAATCAGTTTCTTCGGAACATATTTGTACAAAACCTGTTTTAAAACCCACTTCCCCTGATTATTCCGAATTTTCATATGCATCGGAATTTTCCATGCATATTCGACTACGCGGTGATCTAAGAAAGGTGTCCGAGTTTCCAAACCTACCCCCATGCTAGCGCGATCCACTTTAACCAAAATATCATCCGGCAAGTAAGATATCATATCCAGAAACATCATTGCGTTAGTAAAATCCTTAACACTGGCCCAACTCCCCGAGTTTATGGGCAGAGTGGAAACCTCCTCAGATCCCGGTACCAGGGACTTAGGAGAATTCCAATGCGAAGTCAATCGCATATACATTTCTTGTGGATGTTTCGACGTTAGTATCCCAGCTAATTTGTGTAGTTTATCCCCAGGATTTCTTTGTTTTAAATTTTCAGGGAAAAGTGGATCAAGAATTTTAAAAATGGAATCCCACACCATAGGGGATACTGACTCGACTCCCCATTTTAACGCTTGCCTAAGGGAACCAGGGAACCTGTTGATCTTTTTCCATAATCTAGTCCCCCAGAAATAACGGTTATATCCCCCAAACAATTCATCTCCGCCGTCACCCGACAGGCTCACCGTTACATGCTTGCGGGCAAGTTTAGAAATTAAAAAGGTCGGGATTTGTGAAGAATCTGAAAAAGGCTCATCATAAAGCGAAGGCAAATTTGGAATTACATTCATTGCCTCTTTCGGAGTCACGTAGAGCTCAGTATGATCCGTCCCCAAATGTTTTGCCACTGCTTTGGCATCATGTGCTTCGTTATACGCGTCTTCTTCGAACCCTATAGTAAAAGTTTTAACGGGTTGAGTGCTTTGCGCTTGCATCAAAGCAACAACGGTGGAAGAATCAACGCCACCTGAAAGAAAAGCTCCTAAAGGAACATCTGCAATCATTTGCCCTTTAATGGAGTTTCTTAAATGAGTGTCCAACTGGCTAATAATTCCTTCTTCTGTATTGTCCAGAGGTTCATTTACCCCGGCCTCTACGATCTCTTGGGCAGACCAGTAATAAATGGGTTCGAGAGGGGAGTTCGTATCTTTGGTTATATCTTTTTGCGCAACTGAAACAAAAGTGCCAGGAAGAACCTTAAAAATATTTTTATAAATAGAGTAGGGGGCGGGGATATAACTATGCCTAAAAAAAAGAGCCAAAACATTTCGATCTATTTCTCCCTGCCAACTCGGATGTTTGCGCAAAGATTTTAATTCTGATCCGAATAAGAAGGTCTGGTTCATCCAACCATAATAGAGCGGTTTCTCTCCTAGCCGGTCTCTTATGAGTTTAAGGGTTTGATGTTTTTTGTCCCACAAGGCAAAAGCAAACATACCGGTAAACCGGCTAATAGCTTTTTCAAGGCCCCAGTGACTGATTGCCGCCAATATAACTTCCGTGTCAGAATCTCCGCGCCAGGCTGCAGTAACTCCTGAGTCTTGCAGTTCCTTTCTGATTTCAAGATAGTTGTAGATTTCACCATTATAGACCATTACATAACGCCCACAAGCAGAGTGCATTGGTTGGTGCCCTTGCGAGGAGAGATCAATGATAGACAACCGACGATGCCCCAAGGCTATACCTGCTGAGGGATCGACCCAGAGCCCTTGATCATCCGGACCCCGGTGAGTTAATGCCGTCAACATGTTATGTGTTACAGATTTTTTCTGGGAAGATGTTAAGTAGTGAGTTGTTTCAAGGAAACCGGTTAGACCACACATAAGAGGATTATTTCTTCAACTCAGGAAGGCTTAAAAATTTTGAGCCAAATGGCTTTAGATCTTTCGACCGGGAGCGTCCCAAGTAGAGGAGTAATCCCAGAAAAATGGGAAGAATCTGAGTTTTCCATCTTAACCCGGTGCCAAAATTATAAACTACAAATCCATATAGCGTGGCCCAAGAAAGAACCAATACAACTCCCCAGAGTACAATAGGATCATTTAATTCTTTGAGTCGGGTACGATGCATGGCTCTAAAAAATAAATAAAGCAACAACAGTCCCTCCATTCCTGGTAATAATCCTAACAGGCCTGGCATATCCCAAGGCAGAGGTCTGAATAAGGCAGTGAATATCCCTGAAGGGGCGAATTTGATCACATCAAGAGGTCCCTTAAATACTACAGGTGCTCTATTTATATTTGACCCGCCTTCGGGGTTGTCCTTTTGAAACTTAGCAAGTCTTTTATAGATTGCGGAATTATTTTTGATGCCTACTTTTTCAAAAGCAAGACCAGTGAAATAAAAAAACAGAGGGACCAACAATAAGGACAAGGCGGCTTTTGAGAGGAAATGTTTACCTGCGTATAGAAAATAAAAGAGTAAAGGGACTGTTAGCAGGGCGCCTATCCATATTCGGATAAACGCACAAACAAACAAGCCAGCTAAAGCCATAAATAAATAAATTGATTTTCTTTTAAAATGCCAGGTCACCAGACCTGCTGCATGAACGGCAACACCGAATGCCATGAGAGATTCTTTGCCAATCCGGGAAGTCCAAATTAAAAGGGAAGGGCAGAGTACGAGAGCCCAAAAGATCATTTGATTTTCCCTTTTTGTGATGATTATTGAGGTGCGATAAAAAATATACATTGCCATCAAACCAACCATTGAAAAACTGATTTTCAAACTATGATAGGAGTTCTTAAGAAAATCAGGGACCATATTATCATAGCTAGCGATAATATAGCTCAAGCCAGAGGAGTCATGCTTTCCTTGGAGAAGCAGGTCCATAAAACTTACTTGGTAGACATTCGTGGCGTGCCAACCCCAGTATCCTTGGGCATCTGATGGATAGTGAGCTTCATAGAAAAGTAAGGCGAACAGGGCTATAAAGCATTTTATGAACCATGCCCAAAGCAACATGTTTTTATCTTTATGTCTGATAGGGGAAAAAATAATGCAGGCTCCCAAAAATGCTGCCCACACTAGAGAGACAGCGTAATCCATAGCCATGTCATCCTGAGGAATTCTAAAACCCAGTTGCTCTACCATATCCAAATAAGGTCCGATAGAAAAGGCGCCAAGAGCACCAAAAACAACTCCTGCAATGATTAATGCAGTATTGGGAAACAATAATGAGGAAAGCTTTGTATTAGCCTTGGTTAGCATTTGGATTAATGATGTTCGTACTTGAAGTGCCGGTAAGGTAAATTTTCAGACACGGTTACTTTTTTGAAATCTTTTTCAAGTTCCCTGAATTGTTTTTTAAAAGTTTTTCTGATCTTCCGATATCACAAACTAATAAAAAAACTTCATCATCTTTCAAGCTCAAAATATTAATGCGATAAAAGTAAAAACAAATTCTTCTTTATGCTCCGGAATTCGGATGATTTCCGAAAAGTTTATATTTACTTTTTCATAGAAAAATTTGAATCCATTGAAAGCCAATTTACAGCTGATGAATATTATTAAGGATTAAATAAAAAAATCACACCATCAAAAGTGTCCATCAAAATTAATTGTTTGCTTTTCCATGACAGCGCCCCTAGCCCAATATATACAATTCAAGGGTTTCAATTTCTTTTTTGGGAAGGGATAGGAGCCTAGTCATATCTCTCAAGCACTGGAGTCACCATTATCAAAAAAATGTGCGAAAAAGCTCGATTCATTTTACCGCTTAATTTTTAATGACCATCAGCAATCCAAATCGCAAATTCTTTTATGTTTGAAATATTTTTCAACGGAATAGCATCTTCAAAAATTTGATTAACCTGATTATTTTTATGGCCGAAAACCAAGGCCCTAAACTTCTGCCAACTTCGTTTGTCCAGGAACGAAGTGAATAAGCCACACCAATCTCCAAAAGATAGTAATCCAAACCATTTTAAAATATCTTTAGGCTTTGCTACTCCCGCCTTATATTGTTGATACCAAACATAGATCTGCCTTCTTACATAGCCGGATCGACTTATCTTTACACCCCTTAGTTTTTCCTGATATTTAGTTTTTAACAAGGTGAGCCAAATGTACATGCCATTATGCCCCTCACCTCCGGGAAGTCGCCCTTCGAAGTCAACATTGGTTCCCAAATAAGCCATACCTTCTGCGTGCTTATTGCCAAAAAAGAAGTGTCCAAAGGATTTTGGAGAAACGCCTACGACTACAAGTTTCTGAGGAGAAAACACCCATGATTTCACGTGCATGAGTAATGCATTCAACGCAAAATGATCTGGAAAAGGAGGCCGAAAAAGGTCACCTTCAACATAACCTCTTGCTTTTCTGGAGACAAGATGAGGTTGCATATTGAGTGGCATTCTTACCTTAAAGCGAAACATATCCTTTACGAGGGAAAGTCTGAGCTCCTGAGACAAATAACCTTCAACAAATTCCGGACCAAACGTATAGAATGGATCTATGTAGAAACCTTCCTCATTATCACTAACAGATTTAGGACTAATAAAACTGTAACCGTTACACGTGACACAATCTGGAAACTGGTGTGCCTCGAGAATTTTATCCATTTTTTCAAAGTAATCCGGCAAAAGACAATCATCATCACCCATCATCAAAATATAATCTCCCGAACTGGCTTTTAAGGCTAAATTCCAATTCTCCGTAACAGGCACCAGCTCTTCGCTTCTTATTACCTTCAAGCGGGAATCTTCGGAAAATCTCAATAACACATCTTTCGTTTCATCAGTGTTTGCGTTATCTGAAACAATCAACTCCATATCTTCATAGGGTTGATCCAGAATAGTACGAATGCAGTTTTCCAAATAGGGCCCACCATTTCGAGTTGGAAGCAAAACGGAATACCTCAATTGGCCAACCCCATAATCATGAAATAAGAAGACTGCATTGGGTGAGTTGTGGATTATTTAGCTAGAAAAGTCTTACAAAAGGACTGCTGCTAAAGGTTTAAAGTCTCAATTAAATTGATTTTTTAAGGCAATAAGCCTTCATTCCAAATTGCAATTGGTTATACCCACTAAGCATACACTTTTTCAAACCTTACTTCTACGGCCAATGCACTCTTTGAATGAGTTATTTTGAGCACAGGAGAGAGTTTTAAAAATCTAAAATTTGTGTTAGGTACTGCCTTAAATAAAGCCCACGAGAACATTTTTTTATAGGCTTCTTTTGGGGTCTGATATCTGATAACCGATCTGAATTTAGGTAAAAATCTGAAATGGGCCAAAGATTGCAATTCCTGGCGCAAAAATGATAGGCAATACTTCTGCGGGTCATTTTTGGATTGTTTCGGGGTAGCCCACCATGAACCAACCATTGCTTCCATAGCACGGTGTCGCCTTTTCCAATCAATACTGGAATTTTTTTTCTTCCGCTATTTTTCCAGTAACTCGCTAATTCTTTTTTATAGACTTTATCTATTTCCGTAACCAAGTCCCAATGTTTTCGAGAACGTCCTACTATGGCTTTCCCCTGTCGAATCTTCAGGATTTTTTGTTTTAAATCCGGATACTTATTAAGGACTTGCTTGACATGTATAGGGTTAAGATGGCTTTTCTCATAATAAAAGACTGGGCCTGAATCTTCGTGAATATCTTCCAGCGCCGTCCACGCGCCCACAAAAGTTTCATTAGGTTCAGTATACACATATTGCGGGTCCACATGAATATCTTGCTCTGTTCCAGTCTCAAAAGTGTTTGACCCCACCAGCACCGGTTCATCATTAAATGCATATCTTAAAAAAAGTTGTAGGCGGTCATTACATAAAAAATTAAAAATAACTCTACTCATCGAATGAGTATTTACAATTCGATTGGTACGCCCAAACTCATCCCTTTTCCCCTGCCCTTTGGACTCCAAGTAATTGCGGATCCTTAAGATTTCTTCATTTATAATTTCAATAATATTAGAAGATGGGTCTGCTTTTAGAAGTATATAGCCATTTTCTTCCCATGACTTTTTCAAAGAATCCAAGTTTTCAATATTACTTCCTTCACTAACTGGGGATAAGTGGCTACCACTCCCTTCAATCATATCTTCCACTTTCCAACCAAATTGCCTTACTTGATACTTAAGAAATAGTCCGGCTTTAAGAAGCTTATCAGGTGTTTTATATCTTTTGTCAATCTTGGTTTTAGACATTTTTGAAGGTATTTTTCCACAGGCTAAAATTTGGGCAGAGGCCTTAACCCAAATTTATGCTAGGTAGGTTCCAGCTTTTAAGCTCCCAGCCGGATAGGATTATCATTAGGTTAATATTATTCCTATCCTCACATTTTTTTGGGTCCAGCAAGAAAGCAAGGCATACTGCCAAGCCTTTGCAGGCTTTTCAGTGATTTAATAATACAAAAGCAAGGAAAGTGACCTTCTAACAACCCGCGACCTGGCTTACTGACAAGCCCAAAATCTGGTTAATTGAATCAGGCTCGACATTTCCCGCGGGAACCATTTTAAGGTTTCTTAGAAAAAGAGAGCTGTTCCCTCTCGTATTTAATACCTTGCTTAAAGTTTCATCCTTGGTACCCAAAATAACTTCAACGGCCTCACGTCGTTTTGGAGTTTCTATCAGATTCACTTCCCTGCAATTTTGAGAAGGTAAAAAGCTTTCGATAGACTCATTATTTAAGTCTGCGAGATTGTTTGGCACGCTTACAGTATATTTTTTACAATCAGAATCCAACGGTGGAAAAATAGCAGAAACAAACGTACCCACATCGTCCAATAGCGAATTAGGAATTTTACCAAAAGATTTAATGCTTTCCTTTATTGCTGCGTCAAATGCAAGCTTATAATCTTTTAAAAGGATCACACTAAACAATATGTTTAATTTGTCAAACTCCTGATTAATCAACCGTTGGAAATTGGTTTCGTTGGCAAAATATCTCTCAATATCTTCAGCACTGTCAAACCATTCCGTATATGACAGTTCATCAAATCGGTTGAAGAATTCTGAAATTTTAGACTGGTTTGTATTAGAATTGCTGTTTTTTGAATGCGTGCTGTCTAGCAGGTTAAAGAATACATCCAAAGGATTGATGCCATACTTTTGGCCTATTTTCAGCATAGGTTTATAAACATTTAAGTTCCAACAAAAGTCAATGAGAAATTGAACCTTCCTGAAAAAAAACAATGAATCCTCATCAAAGGTGTTAGTTTCGCGCACACTCTCTTCATATTCAAAAGCACGCAAATTCGTTCCATCTGGACATTTATAAATCCCTGCATCTCCATGAATAAGCCGATACTTGGTCTTGAACTTGAAATCTTTACGCGTTTGAAGGGAATTTGTTTCGGCACCCGCAAGCATCCTGATATTATGGGTGTATAAAACATCCACCCCAATATCTAGTAGTTCTCTTAGAGCATTCTTATGGCTTTCCACCGTTTCCCCGGGCATTGGGATGATGACCTCAGCGAGCGTATCGGACCCTATTCTTTGAAATTTTTCATGGTATTTAATATAGGTATCCAGGGAAATGTTAGAGCGCTTGATCTTTTTAAGAACCTCCTCATCCATACTTTGCACAGCCATATGTACATCCACCATATCTCCTAGGATTTCACCAATTTCAATGTTTCTATCCGTTACATTTTTTGCCAGCCACATGTGACATCTGTCAGGAAACCCAGTTGAATCTTTAACTTTCCGAACAGCCGTTGCAATTTCAACATCTCTGGATAAAATTCCAAAATTAGCATCTACAATTATCCAATTCCGGGCTCTTGTTTTTTGCCCTAGATATTCGATTTCAGCTAATGTTGTTTGCAAGTCAAATTTACTCACTTTATCCTTGGCTGCAGCACCCCAAGCACAAAAGGTGCACTTATATGGGCAACCTCTATTGCTTTCAATCATGGGAACCATCCCTGCTTCTAGAAATTCATCTAAATAGCCATCCAGATAAGGAGAAGGAATATTTTCAATAACCTTCTTTAACGGTCTTTCCCCGCTTGCAATTATTTCCTCACCATTTCGCCAGGCAATATTTTGTGGCAGGTTTTCATAGTTTCGGTCTCCTTGATTCCACCAAGAGATAAGTTCAGAAAAAGGTTCTTCACCCCCATCTATAACTAAAAAATCTAAGTAAGGGTGACGTTTAAGAAAATCAAGCCGAAACTTTGAATCGGGGTCAATATTTGGTCCTCCGGCAACGATTAGAGCATCTGGAAGAATTTTTCTTATATACCCCCCAATTACCCTATTCAGGTTTTCATTCCATCCATAATTCGAAAATCCAACAATATCGGGACGCTCTTTTTCTGCACTAGCAAGGAGTTTTTCGGGGTGTTTGAAAAGTTTGATATCTACACTAGAGCCATGTTCCGCTACGACGTATGCTTTAATATAGCCAATATTTAAGGGGACAAGCATTGAGTTATCCTGCACAGAATAGCTGTGTGCCAAGTCTGCAAGAAATATTTTAGTTGCCTTTTCCATTACTGAACCTAATCAACAAGAACAAATTTTTTAAAATTTAACAGACTGAATTATATGGTACTCTACAGCTACCGCCCTAAAAAGCCCTAAGTATCCGGCTGATTGTAAATCTTAACGGCAATTGGCAATAAAACCAAGCCATATTCAATTTATTTTAATATAGGTTTCCTCTACGTAACCATTTCTTAACCAAGAAACATTTCTCGCCACGCGTTTAAACCCGCCAACCTTCTTTACAATTTCTGGAACTAAAACCTGATTTATGCCGAGAATAGGAGCATACGCTTCATGATTATAGCTGAAAAATAGACCCGTCGATTTATCCCTAGCTATCCTAATATAGTCCTCAACTATTTGATCGGTCATCTCAGGCATACTATTCTCATTTATGAGTATATCAATTTTATGATTTAAAGATTCAAAAGAAATGGTAGGCAATACACGAAAGACAGCTTTCTCTGTTAAAGTTTCTCCAAAAAAGCATACTTCAGACGGGCAAAATGCTTTTGACAAAAAATACCCCTGGAGAACGTTTATCATAGGAAGGTCAATAATTGTGTAGGAGTGAGTGGCTATTTTGCCCAAAGAACGAATCCAATAGGCTAAGCCACCATACCCTCCTCCTATTTCAACCAATTGAACCTTTTTACGATCCCCTTCGCCCAAAAAATTCCTGATGGAATGGTGAATTCTTAAGGCCACATAAATATGCTCAGGGTGCTCCATGGTAATAAGAGAATTGTTTGCCAATATTCCATAGGGTGAACCCACATCAGGAAAATCTATTGATGATCCAAGGTAGTTCTCAATTTCTTTTACCAGCAAACCCAAATTTCCATTAAGTGCTACTGCAATTCGTCCCTGCTGTGCAGATTCCCTGCGTACAATACCTAAATACTCGGCTAAAGATACTATTTTGTCATAATAATTTATGGACCAGATTTTGTTTCCAAGTGCACTTCTTGAGTGTTTGACAAGATCTCCAGATGCCAACCCATAAACGAAATGCTCTCTGAACATCCCGGACAAAATAGAAGCAAGGATTCTGGGATCCTCTGATTCTAGAGCTGAAGCAAGTTTTCCACATTTCTCTTTCAAGCTACCTGCCCAAAATGCACCTGTAGTCTTGGTCACCTTGGCACTCTCTAGGCCAACTGCCTTGTAAGCTTTTAATAACCTTTCACATAAATGGATATCCTCATCAGTGACCTCGTGCTTTTCCCTATAAGTTATTTTTAATTTCGGGATACTGAACAGTTTAAATATCCAGAGATAGTGACTGACATACTTCAACATATCATAGTTGATAAGTGAAACTCCGACCTTCTCTAGAAGCTCTAAGCTTAGAACCTTCTTGGCAAAACTTCTTATTGCGCTCATTTATTTCTCGTAAAGTTTATACTGTTTGTTGCTCTTTTCGGAAAAGCACTGTGTAAGCACTTCCATTTAAATTTTTTCTTTCCACAAGCGCTAAAGGCAAACTGATGATGTACCCGATTCCGGCCCAAAAGAGCCATTCCCATCTGGATTTTTTACTGTAGCTTTTTCCGTCAATATTAAAATAATTCATCAAATAAACTTGCCAACTGAACCGGTTCCAATATTGTGCTCCAGAGTCATTAGCAGTCGCCATAATAGGAATTAATTTAAGGGGCTTGAGATAATCCGACAGTGCTTTTAGGGGAATCAGGTTCAAATGTCGAGGGGCATCTACATGAGGCCATTTAGCCCCTAATATACGGAAACCTAGAGAATTCGGATTCGGAGTGGCAATAACCAAAATTCCACCTGGCTTTAGGTTTTTAGAAATCTGATCAAGACAAGCCCAAGGGTCTGGCAAATGTTCGATATTGTGCCATAATACAATAACATCATGAGCCCTCATTTTTTTAAGGGCCTCTGAAGGATCATCACTATTAACAGCATTGACCCCAACCTCTTTAGAGAGAAATTCGCAGCATTCTGATGACATTTCAATGGTGTCGACTTCGAAACCTGCTTGATTTGCCTGGTAGGCAAAAACACCAATTGAAGGCCCTATCTCTAAAAGCCTTCCTTCCTTCACAAACTCCTGGATTATTTCAATTTTAAACCGCTCCCCAAAGGCAGTTTTTGCCAGTTTTTCTATAGTCGGAAATTGATAATATCCATCATAATATTCGCCTAAATTTTCAGGAATTTTAGATAGAAATACCAATTGGCAGCTTGAGCAACGATAGTAGGAAAAAATATGATCGGAGATCTTTCGGTTGGTGTCTGTCGTTTTAAATAACAAAAATGCACTTTGTTTGCACAAGGTGCATAGCATGGACATCTTATCGCCTATTGTGGGCATATATTGTGGGCATAAATAAGGAAAAAATCAGTTAAGCGAGCGATTTTAACACATCTTCCCCCAATATTTACAAGGAGTCATAATTTAGGGATAAAACCTATCCCCATTATATATTGCAACCGGCGATATTAAACTATAGTTTTTTAAATGCGTTTCCATAAGAAATGTGGCGGGTACGCTGGGAGTCTAACAGCAATTGAATGATTTCTTTTAAATTATAATGCTACCTGATTGATAAATAATAAATCCAAAACGCTATTCAAATACTACCTAGAAGAGAAAAGCATTTATATGGAAATTTAATTCGATTTGTCTTATAATCCCACTTTGAAATTTTCAATTCGTTAAGCCACGTTTCGTTATTCCTTCGTTACGCAAAGTTTCCTAATCCCAGTGGAGTAAAAATGAAGATTTTTGTTACCGGAACCTCAAGTTTTATCGGTGCTGAGTTGCTAAGGCTTTGCGAAAAAAGAGGAATTGAAGTATTTGGAGTCGATTTAGTTGAAAGCAATTCCCCCAATTGTGCAGTCGCTGATATTCGCTCACCTCAAATCGCGGAACACATTCCAAATAACGTTGACGCTGTCGTACATTTAGCCGCCCTTTCCCGTGACCCAGACTGTAGAGACCAAGCATTTAAATGCTTTGATGCCAATGTAATGGGAACCCTTAATCTGATGGAGGCCGTCAAAGTAAAGGGTGCCAAACAGTTTGTATTCGCTTCTTCTGAATGGGTTTATGATGAATTTAATGAAGGAGTTCCCAAAACTGAAAAAGACCCGATAAATATCGCCAACCATACTTCAGAATACGCATTATCCAAATTGGTCAGTGAGGTTAATTTAAGGCAAAAGTTTGAACATGGATTTTGTCCCACAACTATACTGCGTTTTGGGATAATTTATGGGCCTCGGAAGGGGAACTGGTCTGCAGTGGAGTCTATTTTTAATTCTGTAGCAACGCAGGACACCGTAAGTGTGGGCTCCCTCAAAACGGGAAGAAGGTTTGTTCATGTCTCCGATATTGCTTCAGGGATTTTAGCCGCAGTAGGATTAAGCGGATTCGAAATAATTAATCTACAGGGCAATCAAATGATTAGCCTGGGAGATATTATTAATGTGTCTAAAGAGATAACCAAGAAAAATCCTTCCGTAACTGAGAAAAACCCCGATCAGATTAGTCTACGGACTGTATCTAATGAGAAAGCCAAAAAACTCATAGATTGGGAAGCCAAAATTGATCTCAAAAAAGGTCTTCAATCAGTAAACGAATACTTAAGATAGAGAGCATGTATACCAAAATAAAATCGTGCTCTATTGAAAGGAGCAAAGCTTGTTAATGGAAAGTGCAAAAAGTTCTGAAAGAAAATCTATATCAAACAGGTTCGCCGATCCCATAGAAGTTCGTAGAACCATATTGGGCATGTTATATCGTGGCCAGGCTTCACACCTTGGCACAAATATGTCAGCTGTAGAAATACTGATTTCCATGTTCGGTTCTGTTGACTTGAAAAGAATTAAAAATAAAACTCAGAACAGGTCAAGAATTATTGTCAGCAAGGGACATTGTGCGGCCGCAACATACGCAACCATGGCACATTATGGATTGCTTGATTTTGCAGAACTAGAAAATTATCACAAGGACGGATCCCTTTTAGCGGGCCATGTTAGTCATGCTGTCGAGAGAGTCGAACACTCAACAGGAGCTTTGGGCCACGGGCTTTCAGTTGCCGTGGGTTGCGCATTGGGACTACGTTCCCGAGGAGTTTATGATACCCCTGTTTTTTCATTGGTTGGGGACGGTGAAATTCAGGAAGGATCCATTTGGGAAGCTTTGATGCTGGCGAAACATTTAAACCTCCACAACCTAATCACCATGGTAGACAACAACCGGATCAGCAGTATAACAAATACCGATGCTGTTATAGATATGAAACCATTGGGAAATAGGTTCGCAGGTTTTGGGTTTAAAGTTCACAATGTTGATGGGCATGACTTAAACGCATTGGGAAATGCCATTGATAATTTGAAAGCGGGTTCGGAAATTGGAGTAATAATTTGTAATACCGTCAAAGGTCGTGGAGTCCCATTTGCAGAGTGGGAACCAATTTGGCATTACAGGTCTTTGAATGAGGAACTTTATAAACAGGCACTTGCCCATCTAGACGAAGGAAAATAATAATGAGGGGTCAAATCATCGATGCTGTGTTTGAAAATATGTCGACAAACCCAGATACATTTTTCCTTACGGCTGATATGGGTATCAACCTTGTGGAAAAAATCCAAGAGACTTACCCAGACCGGTTTTGCAATGTTGGAATAGCAGAGCAAAATCTAATAGGGGTAAGTGCAGGCCTTGCCAACTTGGGTTATCGTCCCTTTGCTTATACTATTTCAAACTTCAATGTCCACCGGTGCTATGAACAAATACGAAATGAAATTGGCATTAATGGACACCCCATTGTTCTTCTGGGCACCTCAACAGGATACGACAATGCCCCATTAGGTCCGACCCACCACATTATTGATGATTGGGGTGCCCTAAGAAATATTCCTGGCATTGATATCTATTGCCCATCAAGTGTAAGTTTTGCCCAAAAATTAGTTTCAAAAATTTTCGACAGGGGCCGACCTGCTTATGTTCGAATACCAAAAGGAGGTTTTGAGGAGCCAGATTCACCTGAAGACATGGTCTTAATAAGCGGCGAGAGGGAAAACACCCTTTTGATTTCTTACGGTTCCATTGTTCAAAATTGCCTAGCTGTGCAGAAAGAGAATCCCTTGGTTTCAGTTTTAGCGTTTAACTGCTTGCGTCCTATTGATGAAAAAACTGTTGGGGAGATCATATCAGGGTACGAAAAAGTATTTGTCGTTGAAGACCACTTTCCAGGAACAGGCCTTTACAATGTTCTTTGTGAGCTGCTCATTGAGAACGAAATACCAAGGAAAATAACTAGCATTGCTCCACCTTCAATTTACGATCTTGAAGTAGGTGTATCGCCCGGATTTTATCATTCCAAATTTGGGCTTGACGTACCGGGAATTCAAAAGGCAATTCTTTAAATCAGTTGCTCCTTTTTGACAAACCTACGCAATACCCCGGCCAGTCAAGGTATGTAGAATCAATTTCAACCTCTGAAAATTGGAGAACAGATTTTATTATGGGCGATAACATTTTATGGTTAACAGGGTCTCGTGGTTTTATAGGCAGACCGCTGTTATCAGCTTTAAAAATTAACTTTCCTGAAGTTAGGTGCTTTACTAATCGGCCTATAGTCGAAGGTAGTGAGAATCAGGAAAATAGTTGTCAGTATATGGATTATTCAAACCCCAATGATATCAAAGATAAATTCGAAAAATTAGGCTCACCCAATATTTTTATTCACCTGGGTTGGGGGGGAATGACTGAACCCGGAGCGAAAGTACATCTGGAAGAAAACGTTAAGGACGGAAAATCTCTCATAGATACGGTTTATGAGCGCGGTGTTAGCAAGTTTCTTTTTATAGGTTCAATGAACGAATACGGAGGCCGCACAGGATCCCTATCAGAATATATGGAACCTGAAGGCCGTCTTACTAATTATGCCAAAGGCAAAATTGATGTAGCCAAATATGGCTTCCAACGCGCAAAAGAACTTGGCAAGACATTTATTCATATCCGGCCTTTTTATGTATACGGGCATGGTCAACGAAGCGGCTCATTGATTAATGATGTTTATGATGCCTATAAAGATGGCAGGTCTCCAGTATTAGGTCCGTGTGAACAATACAGAGACTATATCCACGTTATCGATGTAGCTGAGGGAATTGTATTATCGAGCAAACTCAATAACTCCACAACTTTAAACCTGGGGAGCGGAAGATTTATCCAAGTAAAAAACTTTGTCTCAACGTTCTGGGATTGCCTAGGGGGCGAAAAAGATAAGTTGAAATTTGGATCTCGCCCCATGCGCTTAGGCGAACCTGAGCAACCAAAAAGTTTTGCAGACCTTACGCACCTCAAAGAACTTACTGGCTGGACTCCTGAACGCTCTCTTGAAGATGGCATAAAATTAACTATTGAAAAGCTAAATAGCTCATTATCCTGAAAAAAATAGTCAGATTATGGAAAGATTGTATGTTCCTGGCATATCCTCGCATCAAAGTTTAATCTAGTTAAAACCACGTTTTTTTTCGAGTATTTGAAATGATCAAATCAGCATTAAGAAACTTTATTATAAATAGGGGGTTTTTCCTCAGAAATTGTAGTGCCCAAGGAGACCCTTCCTTTTATGAAATATACCCAAAAACTTCATTAGAGGAAAAAAGATTTTTTAACATTGGTCCTGGCAACTTTAAGCATAAATACTGGACTACTGTCGACAAGTTAAGTGATTGGTATTCAGAGGATAATAAAAATTGTGATTTGGAATATGATATTCTTAAAAAAGATTCCTTACCTATTGAAGACAGCTCAGCAGAAATAATCTATTCGAGTCATGTCATTGAACATGTTTGGGATGAACATGCAGAATTTTTCATGAAAGAGTCCTTCAGAGCCTTAAAGCAAGGAGGAATTTTTAGAGTCACCTGCCCTGATATAGAATTAGCCATTAAAGCTGTTAATAATTATGACATCGGTTTTTTCAGGGCACTGGGGTACCCTCATTCACTCAAAGAATGCTTTGCCTGGTATTGCTCCAATATCCTTGACCCCGAGGTTCCAGGAAAAATAACCAGCGAAGAATTGAATCGGATTTTTACTGAGAAAAAGGACTTACATTTTGTGTGTGAGTACCTTTCGAAAATCTCCAACTTGGAGTTCCAAAATAAAAGAGTAGGCTTACACGTTAATTGGTTTAATGAAAATAAGGTTATAAAAATGTTGGAAGAAGCCGGTTTCCAAATAATAGAACCTTCTCGTTTTTTACAAAGTCAGGCTGCTGTCTTAAGAGATCAAAGATATTTTGATAGCACTTTTCCAATGATGTCCCTTTATGTAGAGGCGGTAAAGTAGGTTCTTTCTCAAAGTTGAATTATTCCAATTGTCATTAGAGTAGAACCTTGTATTTTTCTTATAGGGAGTCTTATCTCTAAGTAATTTTAGTAATCACCCCTATCGATTCCAGCACGTTGTCCCATTTTTTTAAATACTCCTTTTCGCTGTACTGATTTTCGGCAAAAGCTTGTCCAACAACACCTCCATTTTTTCTAGCTTCAGAATCAGCAATATATTTTTTTAATTTTTCTACCCAATCAGATTCGCCTTTGCAATACATATCCAATCCACATTTGTCCATTACATTCACATACGCCGGGATCGCTGAAACCAAGGTAGGCATACCCATTCTCCAAAATAGCAATAATTTATTTTCCGGTTTTCCGTACATCATAGGGTCATTCATGTCAAGAGGAATGATAGCTAAATCGCATTCTGAAACTATTTTGGAAGCCATCTCCGTGTTCCACTGGTAAAAATAAATCAAGGAATGGTTTCCATCGACAGTATTTAAGCTAAATTTTTCACCAAATATTTCTTTCATTTTCCCAATGACCGAGACATTAACAAATTTATTGGTGTATTTTTTATATTCTAGGTCAGTAATAACATGTAAAGAAATTCGATGTGTTTTTGCTAACTTAATCAAAGGCGCTCTTATTTGCTCAAGAGCCAGAATATTTTCAGGCCGTCCCTCCCAGACAAGCTTGATTTGACTTCCAAGAGAATAGTCTGTTTTTTGATGTCGGATTATTTTGAAATGAGACTCTAGAATAATGTGAACATTTTCACAATAATTTTGGATTTTCTGTTTTTGCTCATTAGTCGTGCAAATAACTCCATCCGCTCTTTTACACATTTCAATTAACGCTCTGGAATAATTGATTCTTAATATTTTGTGCTCGCCGGAAAAATATTTTCCAAATCCTCGCAATATATTTTTAATGTCCCATTTTTTAACCGCAAAATAGGAGTCCACAAGGAAAAAAATGATTTTTGTTTTTCCTATTGGAAACTTACTCCAAACTGAAATATCTGCTTTTGGTGAAAGCACAATGAGATCATAGTAATTTTCCGGAATCGCGATTTCAACATCCAGATTGTTTTGGCGAGAATAATAAATAAAATTCTTCAAATCAAATGGATGATAAGCTCCATCATTCATTGGGACATAACCGATCTTCAAACTTGATAATTCCTGAGGCATGAGTTTATTTTAAAAAGGGAGGAAGAAATATTAATAAATCTGGGGAACTCCTTTCTCACTAATATTGATTTAAACGTGCTCCTGATCATAATAGGTTATACGGGTACCCCCTCCCGTATCAAACTTGAAAGGCATTTGGTAAAGATTGGATAGTTGTTTTTTTAATTCCTGCTGATTTTTCGGCTCTATATAAAAAAGGAAAAACCCCCCCCCTCCAGCCCCTAGAAGCTTTCCCCCGAGCGCACCCGCTTCCAAAGCTTTATTATAAAACCCATCAATTTCTTCAGAGGAAATTGAATCAGCTAAAGATTTCTTGAGGCTCCACCCCTGGTTGAGAATGTGGCCCAAACCGTGAAGGTTTTTTCCAGAAGAAAGCATTTCCCGAATAAACTCTACCTGACTTTTCATTTTCGTAAGTGTTTCATGATTGTTGGGGGTATTATCTGATTGAATTTTTAGGATTTCGTTTGCATCCCTTTTTAACGCAGTGTAAAACATCATCAAATGGTTCTCGATCGCGATTTTTATTTCCGGCTTGTATATAACTGGATCTACAGAAACATGGCCATTTTTAAAAAATCCAAACACATTAATATTTCCATAAGCCGCCGAATAATGATCCTGTTTCCCAATTTTTCTCCCTAATATTTCAATTTCGAGCTCAGCGGCTTGGGCAGCAAGATTCCCTTTTGTCACCATTTCACCTTTCAAAGCATGAAGAGCATGCAGCAAACCTACAGCAAATGCGCTTGATGAACCCAGTCCCGTTTTCGCAGGAATATCAGCAAAAGTAGAAATTTCCAGCGGAAAATCAATGTTCATCATTTTTAGAGCCTCCCGAACAATGGGGTGCTCTATATCCTCAATATGATCTTTGAACTCTACCTTGCTCCAGTTGATTCGAAATTTATGTTCAGCAATGGCCGTTTGACGTTTCACGGCTACATATAAATACTTATCAATGGTAGTACTGATTACCTGGCCACCCTCTTTTAAATAGTAGGAGGGCAAGTCTGTCCCACCACCGGCGAAACTGATTCGAAATGGGGTCCGGGAAATAATCATATTTTTTCCAAAACAGGTAACGCTTCTTCAAGGTTATTAAATATCCACTGGGGGAATTCGAATGAAGAGAGAGAGCTAACTTCTTCTTCCCTACCAAGATATAAAGAATTACAACCAGCATTATAGGCAGCCTGACAATCCCGAGGGTCATCACCGATAAAAACAGTTTTATCTATTCGAAATAACCAATCCTTTGTGGCCTTATGAAAAAGACCGGGCTGAGGTTTTCTGCAGGAACAATTATCTTCCCAATGATGAGGGCAAACATAAATTCCTAATACTTTAACCCCTTTTTCCTCAAGGGAAGCTTTCATTTTTTCATTTATAGAAATTACGGTTTTCTCCGAAACCATTTTTCTCCCAATACCTGCCTGATTGGAAATGATAATAAATGAAAAACCTGAATTTGAAAGGGATTTCATTCCCTGAACATTTTCTTCAATAAAAGAAAACTTGCCCCAGGAATCAATATATTCTCCTCTCGGAGCCTTCTGGTTAATCACCCCATCTCGGTCGATCAGAAGGATTTTTTTAGGGGTTATATATTTCTCAGTCAACTTCCATCGTTCCGTATCTGAAATACTGTGGTAAGCATCTCCCACTATCATGCCAACCACCTCGCGTTTCAAAACCAACTTAGCTATTGTATTTGAAAAGCTTAAATTGTCATCATTAATATAATTAAAAACTTTTTTACTGGTTATCATATATCCCAACTCCACAAAGTCTGTAGACTTTGCAGATCGAGTTTTATCGTATAACTCCACAACACCATTTTTCCCCAATCGAATATTTCCATTAGATTTTTCCTGCACCACGAAACATAAAAGCTTATTTTTGTCCTCATAAAACCTTGCAAGCTTTTTAAGGTTGAATTGAACAAAGTTGTCTGAATAAAGAATCATGAATAAATCGTTTAAAAGGTGTTTGGCTTTTTGAAGTCTTCGAGCGGTTTCCCATTCGGCGGGCCCTTGAGAATATTGAATCTTCACACCCCAATTTGCACCATCTTCAAAATATTTCTGAATCTGATCACCCAGATAACCTGTCATTAAAATGAAATTATAGATACCATTTTCTTTTAATTGACAAATAAGATGCTCCAGGAAAGGGAGACCATTTACCGGAACCATAGGCTTGGGAATTTTATCTGTAACCGGACGTAACCGGGTTCCCAATCCACCACAAAATATTGCTGCCTGATCTGGGAGAGTCATGCTTTACTCCAAACTCTTAATAGTCTCGCGAATTCCTGCCTCAATAGAAATTTCGGGCTTCCAATCAATTGTTTCATGAAGCGATGTGATGTCGGCCCACAGCCCCTTGCCTTCAGGCAAACAGGTTTCCTTAGTAAGCAAGTTTTCCAGATTTAGTTCTTCAGCAATTATTTTGCAAATTTTACCAACTTTTGTTGGCTTTCCTGAACCGATATTAAAAATACCTTTCGCAGATGGATTTTCCACAAGTTTTAAAATAGCTCTTGCTACGTCCGACACATAAATAAAATCATTAACGGCATTTGGGTTGTTTAATTCTGGTATTTTCCCTTTTTTAAAAGCCTGGAAACAACTTGGGATTAAAGATGTCGATCTCTGACCTGGTCCATAAACAAAAAAAATTCTTCCCCAAATAAAATTGATGTCGGTTATTTTGGTTAGTTGCTCTCCAATCAAACGGGTAGCTGTCTTGAATGACGCAAACAGGTTGTGGGCTCCAGGTTGAAAAGTTTCACTCACTTGCCCATGATTTTCTCCATATTCCCAACATGTTCCAGCAAGAAAAATCCTTTTACACCCAATTTGAGCCAAGAAATCCAGCAGTTGCAAACTGATATTAAAATTCTCACGGCATTTTGAAAAAGAGTAGTCTGGCAAACCAGACCATGCCAAGTGGATGCATGCCTCGGGAGAAAAATCCTCAATCTGCTCCCTCCAATTTTCAAGGTTTGCCAAGTCATTCTTAATAAATTTATAATTTTCCCCTTTTAAACTTATCCCACTCCTCCCAACCAATAACAGTTGATGGTGTCCCATCATTGGAACTAGCTGACGTCCAATAAACCCACTGGCTCCAGTCAAAAATATTCTCATGTCGAAATGACCTGAAAAATTGAATCATTCATATTCGATCAAGATTATCATCTAAAACTTTTGATTGAATCATTTGGTTTAATTTCATCAGCCTGACGCAAGAAGGGCCTCGGAATTGTTCCTCCGTTAAGCAGACTTTTTGAAATAATTCTACAAGCTCCTGACCTCCTCGAATCAAGTCCCATTCGGGCTTAAAATAATCTTTCAATTCGGTGAGAATTCTTTTAAATCCTACCTTATAGGTTCTAGCATCAGACCCGTGCTCACCCGTGAAAGTCAAAGCACTTCCAGGGACCACTTTTTGCGCTGCTTCGGCAAGTTCCCTGACTGTATAATTTCCATTAAGAATACCGACATTAAAAGATCGGTTGGCTACCAAATTTGTTGGAGCTTCCAGACCCGCAATATAAGCATTAGATACATCCTTGATATGCACCACCGGCCTCCAGGGTGTACCATCACTCTTGATTTCAATTTTTCCCGTTGTATAAGCACAAGCAACCAAATTGTTAAATACGATATCACATCTCAGTCGAGGACTTGACCCAAAAACCGTAGAGGGACGAAAACAGGAAACAACAAACTCACTATCTCCCAATTCCTTTAATTTTAACTCAGCATCCCATTTGGTTTTTGCGTACGCAGTCAATGGATTTTTCTGACTATTGTCTTCGTCCAACTCTTCATCAGACTGAGAAATTCCGTACATACTTTGAGAAGAGGAATATATAAAGCGTTTCACACCTCTTTCTTTGGCAAGCATAGCCAACTTGACCGTAGCCATGTAATTAATCTCATTCGTCAAACCCGGATTAAGCTCTCCCAGTGGATCGTTGGAAAGCCCTGCAAGATGGATAATCGCCTCCACTCCCTCAATATCATCGGCAGAAATTTGGCGAAGATCCTTGGTGATTTGCTTATAGGAACGTTTAGAAGGGTATAGGTCTGTCCCCTGATAGTAGTCTATATCGTACCCCACAACCTCATGAGATTTTTCCTCGAGCATCTGGGTTAATACACTGCCTATGTAACCTCGATCTCCTGTAACCAAAATTTTCATCGATGACCTCAGATAGCCCAAGCAAAATTTTTTCTAATCTTTTGGAAAACAATAATGTCAAGACAATTAAAAAAAAGCAATAAAACCTCCTTTGGCTTTTGCCATATAGAGGTTTCTGGTATTTCCCGGAGTTGCTGTCTTTGCGCTATTAAAATACCGCAATCGACCCAAATAGCTTTTTGCCATTTCAGCATTTGGATCAGTGGAAACATTTCCCCACAACACTCTTGCCATTGCCTTTCGAAGGAAATGTTCTCCCTCCAGGCAATTCATTATGACACTTAAGATGGAACTTTCATTTTAGGTATTCTAAGGAAAACAGTGTTAACCCATCAAACAAATAAAGTTTCAGGAAAGATTGTTTTTCCACCAACGTACCGTTTTTTCAATTCCTTCATCGAGATTATATTTAGGAACCCACCCAACTTTCTTAACCAGTATAGTAACATCGGCGACTAATTCTCCAGGATCACCTGGAGATGTCGGTAAGTCTCCAAATTTGACCAGGTCCTGCCCCCCTGTTTTCTCACAAATTTTTCTTACCAGGTCTTTGATGGTCACAGCAACTCCAGACCCTATGTTGACAGGCCCTTCAACATTGCTTTCCAATATAGACACAAAAGCTGATGCAACATCCTCCACAAATAAAAAATCACGAAGCTGGTCCCCTTTTGAGCAAGGCGCCATTTTATTTCCTAATAAAGATCTTGTAACAAAAGACACCAATCTATCAGGGTGTTCCCCGGGACCAAATAGAAAAAAAATGCGGCCCCAGGCATTGCTTAGTTTAAACTCCCGACAATAAGCATTAAGAATTAGTTGCAGGGAATGCTTGCATATTCCATAAAAAGTTGCCGGTTTTAAGGGGGTTTTATTTTCAACATACCTTGAGAAACTCCATTCATATTCAGCGCATGTGCCTGCAAACAAAACTCTTTCTCCACCATTATTTTTAAAGGCGTCTAATAAATTCAGGCTGGACTGCAACCATTTCAGGTTATCAGGGGAGGTCCAATATTTTTTTGGTTCTGTGCACCATGCAAAATGCAGGAGATGGGTTGGCGAAATTTTGGAAACTAAATCCGTTAGCTGGTCCTTTTTTAAAAGGTCCGCATGATGCCAAAAAAAACCATTATTTTCTTTTTTAACAGGTTTGGATGAAACAGCGTGAACCTCAAAACCTCTCTCCAATAATAACGGCAACGTATACTTCCCCACAAATCCTGTAGCGCCAGTGACTAAAACCCTTTGCATATAAATAGACTGTTTAAATAATGGAATGATTATCCTGAACAAAGTTATTTTTTATCCCCAATTCATTGTAGCGAGAGACATTATAACTTTCGAGAAAGAACCCTCTTTCATCTTGAAAGATATCCGGCTCGATTTGTATGAGACCTTCGATACCCGTTGGTTTAATTTTCATTTCAATCCTTCTATTTGAATAAGGAAACCTGGCAGTTGATGGTGCCCAAGAGATGAAGCTCGTTTACGTCCAATCAATCCGGTTACACGGTATAAAATAATTTTATGATAAGAAATTATAATGTTCGAAAATTATTGCCGAAAGATAATAATCGGCTTAAATAGAATTAGGGTCAAAATTATCAAACCTCTCATCTTTTTCAGATATGACAGCAGGTTCTGCTGGCCATTGTACGGAAAAAAAAGGGTCATTGTAACGAAACCCAGTATAAGATCCTGGAGAATAAAATTCAGACATATAATACAAAATTGTGCTTGAGTCTTCCAATGTGAGCCAGCAATTTGCGCACCCTGAGGGAACATGCAGGCTTAAATTGTCTCCCGCTTTAAGCTCAAAGGAGATCCATTTCAGGTAAGTTTCCGAATTGGATCTCAAGTCAATGATGACGTTATAAAATGCTCCCTTTAAGCAGGTTAATATTTTGGCCTCTTCATGGGGAGGAAGTTGGTAATGAAATCCTCTTAATGTATGTTTATTTTTATTTTCGGAAATATTTGTTTGAACAATTTTGATGTCCAAACCAATTTCCTGAAATTCTTTTTGGCAAAAGTGACGGCGAAAGGCGCCTCGGTTATCGGCTATTGGTTCAGCTTCAATGAGCCAGACTCCTTCGAATTGTTGTTTATGAAATTTCATAAAATTTTTGGTTAAAGTTCGATAATTTGAGGATCATTCGGAAAAGGAAGTATTACCTTCCCACGAAACTGGTGTTTTTCCTTTATGGTTTTTACAATTTCATCTTCAAAATTCCAGGCCAGAAGAAGCACGGTGTCGGGCTTTTTTGCAAACGCCTCATCGGGTGAAACGATTGGAATATCTGTGCCCGCAGTAAACTTCCCCTGCTTGATGGGGTTCCCATCTGCAATACAAACCAGATGGCGATGGTTGATACCACAGAAGTTTAACAGGGTCGAGCTTCTGGCGGAAGCTCCGTAACCAATCATTTTACTTCCATTTCCGCTATGTAGTTTTATAACTTCAACAAGCTTATTTTTATGGTCAAAACATTTTTCTGAAAATTTCAGCCAATTTTTCTCAAGACTTAATCCGGAATTTTCATCCTTTTCAAGTTTCTCTTTAAGCTTGGAAGTTTCTGGGCGCTTATTTTTTGAGCAGTAAAGAGCTATGGAACCGCCACTTATCGGGCTTACATTGTAGTCGAATGCCGAGAGTCCATGTTTTCTCAGAAGGAAACAAAGGCTTTGGAATGAAAAATAGAATAAATGCTCATGGTAAATCGAATCGTACTGTAATTCCGACATGATATTCTCGCCGTAATGAAATTCAACAATAGCGATACCTTCATCTTTGATGCAGTGAGCCATGCCCGAAATCACTCCGTGAATATTATCGACATGGGGGATTACATTTCGAGCAAATATGCAATCGGCCTTTCCGTACTCGCTGACGATAGATTCTGCGACCTTTTTGTCAAAAAACTCTACTTTTGTGGGGATACCCTTATCAACGGCTATCTGTGCAATATTTTTGGCGGGATCAATCCCTAGAACTTTATGTCCTCTTTTTTTGAACCGCTGTAGAAAAGTTCCATCATTGCTTGCGACTTCAGTGATAAATAATTCTCTGCTAGGAAGACGTTTTAAAGCTTCATCACAAAAAAATGAACTATAGGTTTGTGCTGTGGATGAGGTGCCCGTTACCCATACATATTTTGAAAACAAATATTCAGGTTTTACCGTTTCTTTGAGTTGCACAGTTTTGCATTGATCACAATGGACAATAGAAAGAGGAATAGAGGGTAAAGATTCCTCAGGGTTATCCCTTAAACTATTGGCAGGGGGTTGTTCGCCAAGATCCAGAATATTGTTTAATTTATCTTTCCCGCATATTCTGCAGTTGGAAATGATTTGAAATATAGAATCATTCATAATTCATACGGACTAATGGGATTTCATGAAAGCCTGTTTTTCCACCAAAGAGTCGATTAGTTTTAATAAAAGTTTAAAAGTTAACCCTGACTTGGATTAGAAGCTCAGAAACTAGACAGGCTTAAGAATTATTTAGGTTTTGATATGTTTTGATTTGTTTTTCAGTAAGTTCCTTTAAATTGCTATTATTACAGTAACCTCGATACCATTCTATCACCCATTCTAATGTGGTATTTAGGTTAAGTTTGGGTTTCCATTGCAATTTCTGATGGGCTTTAGAACAATCCAATTTCAAATACTTAGATTCATAAGGATGGGATTGGGGAAGTACTTTACAGCTTACTTCTGAGCCCCATAACGCACTCAATTTCTTTACGATCCAGTCAACAGTTTGAGCATCACTTTCATTGGGTCCAAAGTTCCAACTTTCGGCATATTCATTTCCGTTAGCGTAGAGTTGTTCGGCTAGAGTTAGATATCCGTCAAGTGGTTCCAGAACAAATTGCCAAGGACGAATTGATTCTGGGTTGCGGATTGTAATGAGACTATCATCAATTAGGGAATTCATGATGTCTGGAATTAACCTGTCTTGAGCCCAGTCTCCGCCGCCAATAACGTTTCCCGCTCTGACAGTGGCCACAGCAATATTTTTAGAGGATGATTCCTGTTTCTGGAAGTATGAATTGCGGTAAGCACTGGTAATCAATTCCGCACAGGCCTTACTGTTCGAATAAGGATCAATACCACCAAGATTATCATGTTCCCGGTAACCCCAGATCCATTCTTTGTTCTTGTAACACTTGTCACTGGTAACAATGATTACCGTTTTGATGGACTCTGAATGTCGAACCCCTTCTAAAATGTTGAGTGTCCCTAACATGTTAGTTGTGTAAGTATTGTAAGGGTCTTCGTATGACTTAACTACAAGGGGCTGTGCGGCCATGTGAATAAGAATTTCGGGCGAGTGCTTTTTTAAGACAGCCGTTATACCATCTAAATCGCGAATATCTCCTTCTATAGAGTTCATGCCTTCATAAACTTTTGCCAGTTTAAATAGTGACGGATTTGTAGGGGGAGGCAATGAATATCCAGTAATGTTTGCTCCCAAGGTTTTTAACCAAATGGATAGCCAGCTTCCCTTAAAGCCTGTATGTCCGGTGATAAGTATATTTTTGTTTTTCCAAAAATGTGGATTCATTACCAAACCTTCCAAGGCGCATGACCTGAATTCCAAGCATCTTCAAGCTTTTTCTTTTCGCGTAAGGTGTCCATGGGTTGCCAAAATCCTTTGTGGAAGAATGCGGACAAATTGTCTTCCGCTGCAAGTTTTTCTAGAGGTGTTCCTTCCCAAACACAATTATCCCCCTCAATATAATTAAGAGTTTCAGGAGATAGAACAAAAAATCCAGCATTGATCCAACCCCCGTCTCCTTGGGGTTTTTCTATGAAACCAACGGGTTTATTCCCCTGTAACTTGATGGAACCAAACCTACCAGGGGGTTGAACAACAGTCATTGTTGCTAAAGTATTTTGTTGATTGTGGTGCGCGATAGATTCCTTAATATTTACATCACAGATGCCGTCTCCATATGTAAAACAAAAATTTTCGTTATCCAAAAATGGTTTGACTTTTTTTAGTCTTCCTCCGGTCATTGTTTTTTCTCCAGTATCGACCAAAGTCACACGCCAAGGCTCTGCACTATGCTCATGGACTTCCATTTTATTATTTGCGATATCGAATGTAACATTAGAACTGTGGAGAAAATAATTGGCAAAATATTCTTTTATCATATAACCCTTGTAGCCAAGGCAGATGATAAAATCATGAATTCCATAAAAAGAATAAATTTTCATAATGTGCCATAGAATGGGTTTTCCTCCTATTTCTACCATTGGTTTTGGACGAATGGCAGTTTCCTCGCTAAGTCGAGTTCCTAATCCACCTGCTAATATTACGGCTTTCATATTAGTTTCATGTTTTCAAGGTTTAATAATTTCAATGAATGCATTGGATCAGAGAACCTTCGGAATAATAGCAAAATCCTTTCAAAAAAACCATTATCCTGTGCAAAGTGAACTCCAGTTAATATTTGTTTTATAAATAGTTAGGGTTAAAAGATCGAAAAGTGGGCCAGATAAAATCGTTTATTCTTTGTGCCATTCACGGCGACATCGAAGCCAAATTCTAAACGCAAAGGGTAAAAGAACCATTGAAACAAATAAAAAGCTTGCCCCGGCTCCTATAGGGCCAAATTTTCTTCCCAGAACCCAAACTAACAGGCCTGTCATTAGCCCTCCTCCAATACTTATAAACAAAAATGGTTCTTTTTTATGGGCTCGCAAATAGTTTAACACGTAGCCATATTCTCCAAATTTAGCCAAGTCCGTATTGATGACGAATTTTTGAGAAATGGTATTCATGGTTGTCTCGGAAAGTCCATAATGTGGTCAATATTAATTATCGTGATTCGGGATGGACCAGGGAAACCAGGGGAAAAGAGAGCTCACGCCAGCAATAACCGGATATACACTTTCCTTGAATGCAGGAACAATGGTAACGTTTATTATCGTTCTTTCTCCTGAACTAGCCGGCAAGCCTCTATGTAATAAGGTAGTGGAGTTAAATAAAACCCAAGTACCTGCAGGGCCTTCGATGATAGTAGAAGAACCGTCTGGTAGCCTAACTTCAGAGGTTCCTGTTTCTCTTTCCGCAGGATTGAGATAAATAAGCAACTTATACATTCCCGGTGGAAAGCCATCATTATGCCAGGCATTAGAGCCAAATCCATCGGAAGACGGCATCATTCCCCAGCAGTTCATGTTTGCAATGCGGAATGGATGTCCCAAACACGACCGTATTGTCGGAGCGATATTTGATAATACATTTTTGATATTCTTTGTTTCCTTTTTAAGGTCGAAAAACCTGAAATGGTTTGCCCAACCCTTTTCCAGTGTTCCCGCATGTTCGTCATTATAATATCCAGAAATACAGTCATGAGAAGTTCCTGGTAGAAGCGGGGATCGTTTGATACACTCCCACAATAAATTGAGGTCAGCGGGGGACAATTCGCCAATTTTGAGTTCATTTTTCCTAAATTCGGAATCCAGATTCAATTTCATATAGGAGTTCTTGCTAGTTAACCTTATAAGTCTCCGGTATTGCCTCCAAACGATATAAGAGATCTTGTGGCGGCATTTTTCAAGAAATGAGGGATTGCCGATTTGAGAACGCCATTCATCGTACTTTTCCAAGTTAGAGTTTTCCTTGGAACTACTGGGAAAGACTTCCCCTGTTTCAACATTCATTACGCCGTCATCAGTGATTTTGAATTTTTCCATAAATTTACCTGGGTGTCCCGATAATTAATGATGAAAAGCACCTGATCCCATTCGAAACATATATATTTCGGTTTTCGACAATTTGGTTCATTACTTTTTTCAACAGTCCCGCAACCTCTGCGGGAATTCGCCACTACAAAAACAATCCAAAAGCAAAATAACACCACCCGAACTTTCGCATGCAGAATTTTATTCTGGTTTTTGTGCCAATAGGTACATACTTACAGGCAACATTTCCTCAATCCCAGGGAGCCCCTTACATTCACACAGAATAAATTCAGTATCCTGCGAAAAGACTTTAAACCCGTATCCAGCCACCAACTCTCTAAGCTCTTTCCTTCCCCAGGCATTCTGATGGTTGAAATTATAGTCCGGTTCTGTTTCCCTGACAATGTTACACAACCTTTCTGAGACTTCTTTAGGGGAAGATAATTCCCTGATCTCTCGGAATACATCTAATGAAGCTAATGGAGGGCCATGATAAGCCTTGTCAGCGACATCGCTGTCCAACGCAGGGTTATTATCCGACCACATTTTTTCAAAGTGATCTCCGTAAACGTCATTCCAAAATCCACAAAACACAAATGCCGCACGAGAGTTCAGGTTATCCTGAACGTTTTTATTTTTCCAGGTATGAAGAAGCTGGCTATGACCCCAGTTATCATCAAAATATCCGGCCTCCCCTTCCTTCCAGCATTGAAGCGTATGATCGAAATCGGGGAGTTTGATAACTAATTTCCCTCCTGACTGTAAAACTCTGTATGACTCCTCTAATGCGCGTCCTACCGTTGCGGAATCCATATGCTCTAACGCGTGTGAGCTATAAACCGTTTCCAGGGTCCCTTCATCGAAAGGAAAATCGCATTCAGGAGTAAATGTAAAAGGGTTGGGGTTAACATAGCTGGGAACACCTTCTAAATTTTTCCAACCCAAAGCAACAAACAAACCACCCCCCAAATTTAAATGCCGAACAGGGACAAACTGATTCAAACGATAAATACTTTTTCCCCAGGCTTGCACGATAACTCTTTTTGAAAACCGGAGTACCGGCATCAAGGGTTTAGGAATGATATGGCGAGGGATTTTCATCGTTTAGTCAAAATCTAATACTGAGGAAAAAAAGAGGTCATTGAAACTTCAGAAAATATTCCTTTCAACCAGGGTACCTGTTGGACATTTAGTTCAAAAAATAGAATCTCGACCAACAATCGACTCGTACCACATCCCGAAATTCCTTTCCATTCCATCCCCAAATCAGGTAAATGACAAGAGCCCTCTAGATTCAACCCTCCCCGCAATTCATCCTTCATAGGCCCTTACGGAGGAAGCTCATGAAAAAATAACATTTGCCATTTTTGTGATAAAAATTATAAACTCTTCCCTAAATTAGGTTTTATTTTCACTGCCTCACAGTTTGCGGCATCTGAGTGATCAGTTGCTAAAATTACCACGATATCATTCCCCATATCAATTAAATATAAACATATGGTCAAATTATAAAGAGGCCCTGGTGGCAATTCACCTACCCGAATATTTTAAAAAATTTTTAAGATGGATAGGAGTCGATCGAGCTATAGGATATTCGGTGGCAGGCAAAATTTGGCAGTTATTTGCCGGCCCGATCACCCTGCTTTTGATCGCCTCGCATTTAAGCCCTGAAGTCCAGGGCTTTTACTACACCTTTATCAGCCTGGTTGCTCTCCAGTCTTTTGTGGAGTTGGGTTTCTTTGTTGTAATCACCCAATTCTCAAGCCACGAATGGTCCGACCTAGACCTTGATGCTGAAGGTAATATCACAGGAAAAGAAGAAGCCCTTTCCCGACTGGTCAGCCTGGGGCGCCTGGTTTTTAAATGGTATGCCTGCCTGGCAAGTATTTTTATTCTCACCGCGGGGGGAGGAGGCTACTGGTTTATGTCCCTGGGGTCAACCACTGGAGTGAATTGGGAGATTCCATGGGTTTTCTATATCATACTATCCGGACTGGAACTATGGGTCATGCCATTTATGTCCCTGCTGGAAGGTTGCAATCAAGTCGTCAGCATCAACCTGCTAAGGCTGGTTCAGACCATTACTAAATCTTTAATCCTGTGGACCATATTATTAATTGGCGGTGATTTATGGGTTGCTGTAGGTATCGCTGGAATAACCCTGCTCGTTGAATTAATAATGTTGTTCACGCGCTACCGCAATTTCTTTAAGCCATTTCTTTCACTGTCCATCACCAAGAAAATTTCCTGGAACAAGGAAATATGGCCCATGCAATGGCGACTGGGACTCGGCGCAGTTGGAGCATATCTGGTTCATTCCATTTACACCCCAGTTATGTTTCACTACCACGATGCCGCCACCGCCGGGAAAATGGGAATGTCTATACAATTGACAGGTATGGTAGAATCCTTGGCAATGGCATGGGTTTCGACCAAAGTTCCACGTTTTGGCATGCTGATCGCTAAAAAAAACTGGGTCGAATTGGACCGATTGTTTTTCAGGTCTGCCATCAATTCAGTGATCATAGTAATAATTTGCTCCGCATTACTTTGGGGGGCAGTTTACGGCTTAAACATCATTGGGCACTCTCTGGCCCAGCGCATGTTGTCGCCAACAGCCTTTTCCGTTCTCTTGCTGGCAAACATTTTTTTGCAGGTTGCGTATTGCAATTATTTCTATTTGCGGGCTCACAAAAAAGAACCGCTACTGAAACTGAACATCATTTATACCCTGACCAACGGGTTGCTGGTGTGGTTTCTTGGCAGTCAGTATGGACCGATGGGAGCATGCGTTGCCTATCTGCTAACAATGGTACTGATTCTTTTCCCATTTTCGACCCTTATTTTTATCCGATGCCGCAAAGAGTGGCATTCAACTTGAGAGTATTTTCATCGTTGTTGTAGGAAACATTGGCATTGGGTTTGCTGGATAAAAATAAATAGCCAATAATTCCTACAACAACGATGAAAATTATCGATGCTATTGCATACCATTTAAAGATAAAACGACCTAGGCTGACTAATCGGAAAAAAGAGGTAGAGGAAACAAAAATTAGATTGAAATCTATAATATTAAAGCAGTAAAATCAATTCGAGTTTACGTAAGCAAGCTCTTTCCTGAAACATTCATTTCTGCTTTAAAGTTTTAAAGAAATATTAATCTTTGCTTGTACATTTTCCTTGGATTTTAAAATATTGGAAGAACCCGTCTGTTTCCCCCTAATACGAATCAAACACCATGTGGATTAGCAATTCTTATAAAATTTATAAATGAAAGCCTTCTCAAAAATCGCTGGAAGACTGCATGAGCAGAAAATATTTGAAATATGTAATAGAAAAGGTTAATAAATACTAAATTTAATTGAAGAAATTTTCCGCCTGCTATCCAAGTAGAACACCGTTGCTTAGGATAATTTCATATGAAAAAAGTAGCTATAATAATATCGGCCAATAGCGATATCGCATATCAAATGTGTCTCAAATTGGTTAAAGATGGTTGGATCGTCATAGGAACCTATAGAAAACATGATGAGAATGCAAAAAACCTAATCAATCTTGGTATGTCAATGCATCAACTGGACATATCAAATATTAATCAAATTTCCGATTTCGTTAGTGGTTTGTCCGGTAAGCGATGGGATTTCTTGTTAAATGCACCCGCAATACAAAGCCCCGTTGGAAATTTCACCGATGTTGATTTTGATGAATGGTCAAATTCAATTCATGTTAATTTTATCGAGCAGTTGCGAATCACACATAAACTTTTACCTTATAGAAATAAAGATTCAACAGTTCTGTTCTTTGCGGGGGGTGGAACAAATAATGCTGTTTTGTCGTACTCAGCTTATACGATTTCCAAAATAGCCTCTATAAAGGTATGTGAATTATTAGATGCTGAGATAGAGGATGCAAAGTTTGCAATTATAGGTCCTGGATGGGTGAAAACTAAGATCCATGATGAAACAATTAATGCCGGTGAGCGCCTTGCGGGAAAAAATTATCAGACAACACTTGATCATTTTGAACAGGATAATTTTACCTCTATGCATGATGTTATTGGAAGTATGGAATGGGTACTAAAACAACCTAAAGAGGTAGTGGGTGGTAGAAATTTTAGTACTGTGTACGACGCATGGGGTGATGAAAAGTTGGTTCGTTTGTTACAAAATAATACAAACATGTATAAGCTAAGAAGAAATGGAAATGATATTATGCCTCGTGGTGCGACAAGAAACAAGGAGTCTTAAATTTAAACTGCACGTGCCGACCTCTATAGTTTTCTGCACTGTTGAAGGAAACGCAGTTAAAAGATTAGTTGAGGAAAATTAACATCTTTCAACAATACATCGACAAGCTATAAAGAAGGAATGTTTTTTATCTTTGCGAACGGAATGACCTGGTAAATTCGGAATATGCTTAATAATACTTTAAGAAAAAAAATAGTTGACTTGGTTACAAGGGGAAAAGGGGGTCATATTCCCAGCGCGTTTTCAATAGTGGATATCGTAAACACAATATATGACAGAATATTAAATTTTAACCCCGCAAATCCAGATGATGAAAAACGAGACTATTTTGTTCTCAGCAAAGGGCATGGCTGTATTGCGTTATACGTTGTGCTACATAAATTTGGCTTCTTATCGGATGAAGATATGGATGGTTATCTAAAGTATAATTCCATAATAGGCGGTCATCCAGACCGCACAAAAGTACCTGGAGCTGAAGCATCATCCGGATCGTTAGGTCATGGACTATCTTTTGCAGTAGGGATTGCTCACGGCCTACGAATTAAAAATATGGAAAACAAGGTCTATGTTGTTGTTGGAGATGGTGAATGCCATGAAGGCACTATTTGGGAATCTGCGTTAGTTGCGCAAAACTTTAACCTTGGCAATTTATGTTGTATCGTTGACCTGAATGGATCAGCTGAACAAATCCTTCCACATCCATCTATTGAAAAGCAGTGGAAATCCTTTGGTTGGAACACAGCTGTAATTGATGGCCATGACCCAAAACAAATTGAGGCCACGCTTTTAAGTTTCCGTGATGGTAATAATCAAAAACCTTTAGCTGTTATCGCTAATACTATTAAGGGAAAAGGGATAAGCTTTATGGAAGAACATGGGCCATGGCATTATAAAATCCCAAATGAAGATGAACATAAAATGATTCTTGAAGAATTGAATTTATGACACCACAGGATATGAGGCAGATTTTTCCAGATACTATGCTGGAGGTTGGTGTTAAGGATAAAAACCTTGTGATATTGGTTGGCGATATAGGCCACTTTGCTTTGCAGCCTTTTGCCCAGTCATGTCCGGGCAGATACTTTAATGTAGGAATACTAGAGCCTACAATAGTCAGTATGGCCGCAGGTATCTCAAGCATCGGCCTGCACCCTGTTGTACATACTATTGCTCCTTTCTTAATTGAAAGAAGTTTTGAGCAGATTAAATTAGATTTTTGCTATCAAAATCTGGGTGGTAATTTAGTAAGTGCTGGCAGTGCTTTTGAGTATTCAACGCTTGGTTGTACTCATCACACATATAGTGATATTGCCCTTATAAACTCATTGCCTAATACTGAAATAATATACCCTGCTAGCCCGGTAGAATTGAATACTTTATTTAAGCAAACGTATTCTAGCGATAAACTAACATATATGCGGATGACCAGACAGCCTCATGGAGTTATTTTTAATGAAGATCAGGTCATTTTTGGAAAAGGAATCCTTGTTAGAGAAGGTTCTGATGTAACCCTTGTAGCAACTGGGCCTCAACTTCGAACTGCCATTGAAAGCGTCCCGATATTAGAATCTATCGGTCTTTCAGCCGAGATTCTGTATTACCCTACTTTAAAACCTTTTGACAAAGAGCTTGTGGTATCAAGTGCTTCAAAAACAAAAAAAATTGTCACTATCGAAGAACATGCTAAATATGGAGGATTAGGTGACTATGTTTTACATGCTGTTTTTGGTATTGAGGGCATTAAGTTCGATGCGATTCATCTTCCTGAAAAGTTCTTAAGGTCATATGGTACTTATGAAGAACACTGCAAAGGCCTAGGTTTTACTGCTGAAAATTTAGTTAATAAAGTAAATAATATTTGTGGTGTACCATTCTAGTTACAATCGGGAAACAGCAACCGGTATTCTAAAAAAATTTTCAAATGAATATCTATCACCGGAATATCAAGACTTTCAATCAACTTCAGGATTCCGGGCTAATGAATCGATCATATTAACCGACGCCCCTCCCATTATCATAAAAGTATGTTTGAGTCCCTAGTCAACCAGAAACCGAACCACATGATCAGACAATTTCAATGGGTTGTAAAAATTTTAAACTTTATAAAAAGCAACTTGCCGAAACCCTACCACAGCATTTTTTCTTTGCAGCTGATAAACAGGGTACCTTCCCGATAATTTGCGGGGATATCCTCAATCGTCTTGGCTTGTTTCCAATTAATTTTTTGAGGAAACAAATTAACCTGAATATCGTTAAAGAATTTAAATATTTCTTTGGCATTACCTTCGTCCTGGATCTCAACCAATGCATCTGTGGTTTCCCATAGTTCCCGAGAAGTAGCGAGAAGGATTTCCTTTTCGTGCCCTTCAATATCCATTTTCACCAAATCTGCCCATTCCAAATGAGGTCGAATATCTGTCAATGTAACTTTAATTCTTTCTAGGTCCCCATAAGGTTTTTTTTTGCACCCTGCCAAATGACTGCCCGTGGTATTTCCCAGCACCCGGACAAATTCGCTTTCCCCCTTATGCAGGGATACCGCTTTATTAGTGGGCTCAACATTTTCGCAGTTATTGCTGGCAAGGTTATCTTTTAGTATTTTAAAATGTGTCGGATCCGGCTCAAAACATCTAACCTTGAAACCACATTTATCCAGTAGCACCGAATGCAGACCCAGGTTAGCCCCAGCATCCAAAACATTTTGGTAGTTGGTCCGGTTTCCCCAGTAAAAGGAGAAAATGATCAATTCGTCCAAATCAAAAAGATTGATGGAATCAATATTCCCCATACTGTGGTATGGAAAAACCAAATGGCCAAATGGCCTTAAATCCACTACATGTTTTTCAGTATCAGAAAAAAGTTCGCATGCTTCCTTGCGGGCTACTTTCTTCAGGAACCGATGCATTGGCTCCTGCGGAGCGTGATGATTTATATTAGTGAAAAGCAAATCGAAAAGATCTTCAAGAATGGGAGAGGTTTGCATATTAATTTAGTTCTTTAAAGGATTATAGAATGACTCTTGAATAGCATGTTTGGCCTGGGTTTTCTTATTTTCGTTACACCTCAATTCTGCTGTTCATAGTTGGTGGAAATTTTTTCAAAACAACTTTCCATTGTAGAGAAGTTAAACCCTAATTCGGTAATCAATTTTTTCGGGTTTAAAGTGCTGTAGCGGGGTCGAGGTTCTACAAAATTAAAGTCAACAATGGAACATTTTTCAACGGCCTTCAGACCAGCCTGAAAATATTGTGCGACTTTTATCCCTAAATCAAACCGGCTGAATGTTTCTGGTGAGCAGGCATGGTAAATCCCGGTTTTACCAGCACAGACAAGGCCTCCAATGGCTTTGCAAACGTCTGCAATATATGTGGGGGCGATAAACTGATCATCAGCGCATTTAATTGGATTACCCGCCCTTAACACGTCCAGCCAGCTAGTTATTAACGTGCGATCCTGGTAATTAACATCGAAAACCTTGCATAGTCGAACTATCAACCACGGATTATTTGAGGCAATTAGAAATTCTTCCACACATCTTTTTTGTTGTCCATATTGAGTTATAGGGTTACAAGTGTCATCTTCATTGTAATCCCCGGTTATTCCATCAAAAACGGCATCCGAAGAAACGAAAACAGGAATAATTTCGTTTCTCCATAGGTTTTCAATTAATTGGATTGTGTGAATTGTATTTAAAGTTTTGGATTTTTTAATTTCACTTTTGCATTTATCGATATTAGTTTCCCCACTGCATAATATAGAAAACTGAATACTAGGCGCTATAGACTGCAAAAACTCAAAATCAGGATTTAACAAATCCAAAAATGAGATTCTTGGCGAGTCGACTAAATGCTTTTGGTGAGAAGTTCCGAATGCGAGGTTTTTCTGCTCACTAAAATATTTGAAAATATTTTTTCCAAGAAAACCCCCTATCCCAACAACTTGAATCCCTTGCATAATGACAGCTTCAGTTAATATTAGGTGTGGCTTGTATGGCCCTGTCATCTGAAGCGAAAAGCTCTTTAAAGGACAACGGACCTTTGTAATCAGGGAAATAATGGTTAAATTTTTCCACCGAAGTTTGTCTTGATAAGTCCAAATCCTCCAATGTCATTCCAACCATTTTGCAATATTTTTGGCGTCTGGAGAGAGTTGAGAAATTGATCCGATCCCATTCAAATGTTCGGATTAGCCCTAGTTCCAGTTCGCTAAATGCATCAGTTTTTAACAAACCAACCGTTCTTTTAATTACTTTTTGCAAGTATCCTTGATCCTGATACACTCCATCTTTAATGGCTTTTTGGGTCATGCGGGTTCCCACTAAGGGGGTTGCTATGGAAAATACAGAATAATCTATGCCAGTATTAATTTCTGCGAATTCAACGGTAGTTAAAAGATCCTGTCGGGTTTCCCCTGGGAGGCCTATTACAAATAAACCAATAATTTCCATATCCAGTTTCTGCGCCCACTCAATAACTGAGTGGTTATGCTCTACAGAGGCAAGTTTTCCTACGACACTTTTAAGTACCCTGTTACTCCCTGATTCAAATGGAGCAATCAGGCGATACATCCCGGTTTCTTTAAGTGCCGTCAACCCCTCCTCAGTTATCGGCCATAGTGGCATCCCTTGAGCAACAAACCATGGGAATTTAAGCTTCCTTTTTGACAGAGCCTTGGCAAATTCAAGGGCCTGTTTATCATTCTCTACAAATAAGTCATCGAAAAAGTGGATCTCCTCAATTCCCTCTTCTAGCGCATTCTCTATTTCGGTCAAAACCATTTCGAAACTTTTACGACGATACTTTTGCCCCCCTCTCAAATGTTTGACGCTGCAAAAGCTACAATCAATGATGCAACCTCGCGAAGTCATTATATCCCGGTACTTTGGGCTCGATTCCGGGAATCTAATTTTTCCAAATTCGAGAAACTCAAAATAGCTTTCTCTTTGAGACTCCTCCACGAGCGTATAATCGGGCCTAGGCAAGTTTTCAATTTGCACTAGAGAAGAATCATGGGACTCCACTAGCTCACCCTCGGAATTGATAAAAGATAAACCCCTGATTGATTCGCATGAGTTTGCTTCCTGGTTTAGGCTTTGAATCAAATCTCCTACAGCCAAGTCAGGCTCTCCTTTAATGGAGTAATCACAGATCCCCTCTTTAACGGCTTTTCCCGGGTAATTGCTTGCATGTGTTCCTGTTAAGACAGTAATGCAATTTTTTGAAAAATTTTTGGTTGTTTGGAATATTTCTTTCCCATCTACATCGAAGGTGCTACCAAAAGTGAGGATAGAATTGGCTAAAACAACAGTGTCGGGAAGAAAACTTTTCAACTTTTCGATAAGACCTGAAATTCCATCGTCTCTAAAGGTTCCCAAATCAAAAACAGTAGCCTCAAACCCTCTTCGAGCTAAGTCTGATGCCATAGTTACCGGGTCGATTGGGGTTACAAGACGGTAGGTTTCAAAATCAAGATACTTATAGGCAATATCACTACTTTTTCTTTTAACCAAAGGAGGGACCACAATAAGAATTTTTTTAATCGTCATAAATATCCCGATCCGTGAGGTTGATTTGATTTAGGCGCTCTGCGGGGCATTGTAGGGGATTAGGTTTTTTTTTGCAAACCTGACTTGTTTTGGTATATTTATGAGAAGGGGGCATACATCCCAGCAACAAAACTCAATACTTCTGGCAGCAGCCATACTAATACAAATACCAAATTGCATTTCCAACTATCTTTATTCTCACAAAGAAAACCCATTAGTCTGGCTTCACATTGGGTGATGAATTTTAGTTTCACAGGTTGCTCATTATGACTACTCCTACCCTGTCTGTAATAATGGGGAACTACAATCACGCCCATTATTTGGTCGAATCTATTTCTGCTATCCTGAATCAGTCTTATCGCCCTATAGAATTTATCATTATTGATGACGCTTCAACAGATAACAGTGTGGAAATTATTGAGGGGTTTGCTAAAAAAGACCCTATTATTCGTTTTTTTAAGAATGATAAAAACTTAGGCAATGCGCCCACCTATACCAGAGCTTACGAATTAATGAGAGGCGACTTTTTTATTTTAACAGCCGCCGATGATAGGGTTTTGCCTGGATTATTTGAAAAATCGATGGCTATGCTGGCAAAGTTTCCCAGTGCCGGGTTTTGTTCTGCTATAAGCAGGCGGATTGATGGAGATGAGAACGAACTGGTCACCGCTCCAGAACCTCCTTATATATCAAAAGTCCCCTGTTATGTTTCTCCAGAGAAATCTTTGAAATATTTCCAGGAAAGCGAGGGATGGTGTATGCCATCCACGGTAATTTGGCGACAAAGTGCTGTTTTAGAGTCCGGGGGCATGCCGTGGGAAGCAGGTGAGTATTTAGATGGCGTTTTAATACCCCTTATTTCTCTAAACTACGGAACCTGTTTCATCCCCGAGCCACTGGGTTTATATCGAGTTCTTTCGGGGAGCCGGTCTTCTCAATTCAGAAAAGACCCCGAAGCGGTGAAGGAACGAATAGAACATATTGTCGAACTGATGAGGAGTGCCACTTATGCGAATAGGTTTCCCGAATCCTACGTGGTGGCGTTTCAAAAGAAAATGCTTTACGAGCAGGGGGCCATGGCCCTCCAGAAGGGGCGAGAATCTATAGTTGAGTGCAATGCTTTTCTTGATGATAATGTACTTAAGAATTCCAGCTTTTTTGATAAATGGTTTCTCAAGGGAAGTAAAATCCTGAGTGGTATTCACCATAGAATTCTTAAGTTGTATTTATTTGGAAGGTTAAGGAGATTGAGCTGGATGATGATCCATAGAGTGTTTCTCCGTACAATAAAAAAGTTTAGGGCTAAGCAAGAATAGCGGCGAGTATTCTTTCGTGTCCATCAAATCTTTAGTCAACAAGGATCGAACATTGCCTGAAATAAATCTGTTAAATACTCATCCAACAACTAAACGTGATTACGACAAACGTGCCGCAGAAAAAACCCCTGAGATAATCAAGCTTGCCAAACAATTTGGGAAGGACT